>Ga0302245_1000022_pt1 | contig 218273 bp, 182 predicted proteins | sample AAG_UR_Thr_MG_FD_193512 | JGI IMG/M metagenome (GOLD analysis project Ga0302245, IMG submission 193512) | Enriched activated sludge microbial communities from anaerobic digester in WTTP, New Holstein, Wisconsin, United States - AAG_UR_Thr | ecosystem: Engineered > Bioreactor > Anaerobic >... | reverse complement strand
TACTCGTCTTCCTTTATAAAAGACGGAGCGGACACTTTTCGCGCGTATGTCAGGTTCGCGTCGAAAAAATCGCCGGTATACGCCACTCCCGCCTATACCCCTGCCAGGCTCGCCTCTCCGCGGCCGCCGTCCGATTTTTTACCGATTTTATCGATTATATACCCGTAATCGAAACCGGTAAAAATTTTAAGGCCTCTCAAACGCTTCCATACGCCCGAAAAATCGTGCGCCGACAGCTCGTTCCGGACATAATACCCCCGGTCACCGACCGCCGAGTAACTTTTAAAGCCCCTCACGGTGTAAAAATCCCCGATATTGAGCTGCTCGGAGTTATACAGGGTATCCATGCCGTACTGCCCGCTCAGGTTGACGGAATATGCGAAGCCCTGCCTCAATATATAAAAAGGCCGGTTCCAGAATACATTCAGTTTATATTTTTCAAACTGCGCCCTCGGCATATCGGCCGACATCCCGGGCGCGTCTTTGCTCGCCTTGAAAAGCCGGGTTCCCCTGGTGTGGCAGGCCTCCCAGTAAAAATAGCCGCCGCCGAGGTATCCGTTATAGACAAGGCCGAACTCCGCTATGCTGAGCCTGTCGCTCTGTGCGTCGATTTTAATGTCCTGGATGAACGTCTCCTTTTCCTTCAGGTTGAGCGACATCCTGCCTTTAACCCTGTCCAGCTTCTTCCTCCAGAGCAGCCTGTCGATGGTAAAAACACCGCTGCCGTCGTTACCCGCCATCTTATACGGGGCACCGAGCCCCTGTATGTGCTGCATATACTCCGAGCGGCTGTACATGAGCGAAAACGTCCAGTACCCGAGGGGGAACTCCATGAACATCGTATAGCAGCGGGTGTATTTCTCGCGCGTATCGGTATCCAGCCCGTCGGTATACGTTAGAAGGCACAGATCGTTCACGCTTGCCAGGTTGTCCAGCCCCAGGGAGAGTTTCTTCCTGTATTCCCCGGTCGTCTTCTGCCCCAGGTTGTCGATCCCCGCTTCGAGGTGCACCGGATGCCCCGGCGCGTTATAGATGACGATGCCGGAGGCACCCAGCGCCGCGCCCGGCACGATTCTCATGGCGGCATTATTTGACTCCAGCCTGTTCATCTTCTCGATCCCGTAATCGAGGTCGTTGATGTTGAGCGGCTTCCCTTCAAGAAACGGGAACGCGGAAAACACCTGCATCCTTCTCCGCGCACCCTCTTTTTCCGGATGGATGTCCTCGATGTAACCGTTGATTATGGTCAGCACGAGCTTCCCGGATTTAAGGTTCTGCTCCAAAGGCACCTTGACACGCGCGGTTACGTATCCTTTCTCTATCAGGGTATTCGTTATCTTCCCCGCCAGGACGTTTATATCGTTATAGCTGATCTCTCTGCCTACAAACGGTCCGACGAGCCGATCCTTCTCTTTTTCGCCCAGCAATTCAGGATTCTGAACAACGATCTCCTCCACCATAAATCGGATTCCGCTTTCATCCACGGGAGCGGCACTCTCCTTCTCCTCTGCCTCTCGTTCCTCCTTTTCGATACGCTCCTTTTCCCGTAACCGCTGTTCCATTTCCTGCCGCTTCCTCTGTATTTCCCTGATGGCCTCATCGCTTTCGGGCAAAGCCGCCTTCAGAGCGACGGAAAACCCAATTACGACAATAAGAATCAAGAGGATCACAAGTCTCCACAAGAGGATGCCTCCACCGGCCATACGATAGAAGAGAGGCGCTACTGAACGTGTTTGGGCAATAAATGGTAGTTTTTTATCCGCGAGCGGATATCCGCTGGCGGACGGACTGGTCGTTCGCTTTGAAACGCGATTATTCATGACAGGCGTTCATTATATCTGAAGAGGCCTTCCATCCAAGCGACCCGGCTTTTCTCAGGTCCTCGCACGCTTCCTTGTTCATTTTCAGACGGAGCCGCGCCTTCCCCCTGCTGTAATATGCGGCCGCCTCCCGTGGCCGTAGATCGATCGCCCTTGTGTAATCGGATACCGCCTCGTCAAGCTCGCCATGCTTTTCCCTCACGGCCGCCCTTCGAATATACGCGAACGCGTCATCCGGTTCCAGTTCTATAACCCTGCCGAAGTCTTCCAGTGCTCCCTTGAAATCGCGCGCCTCGAACCTCACCGTGCCCCTGTTGTAATAAGCCTTCGTGTATCCTTTCTTCATGCTGATCGCAAGGCTGTAGTCGGCTATCGACTCGTTGTATCGCTCCAGCATGTGTTTGGCGTATCCCCTGCCGAAATACGCCTCGGCTGATCGCGGCTTCAGTCGTAACGCCTCGTTGAAGTCGTCGATGGCCCCGACGTACTCCTTCAGAGCGTTTTTCGCCTCACCGCGGCGCACGTACGCGTCGGCAAGCTTCGGATTCAACGCAATTGCCGCGTCGTAATCCGCTTCCGCTCCCCGGTAATCGCCAAGCAGATATCGAACCATACCCCTTTCGACGTAAAGCTCCGAATCGCGCGGGCTTTCCCGTATCGCTTTATCCAAATCCTTCAGCCTGTCGTGAAGATTTTTCGGTTTTTGCTCCTCGCCTTCTCGTTTTTCCCTTTTCTTATGAGCCGGTTTACGGACATCTTCTTTCTCTGATACTTTCCCCCCCTGCGTTTCCAGCGCTCCCTTCCCGGGTATGTCACCGGCATCCCTTCCTCCGCAGAAAGGACACACCAGCACAGTCGTCGTCAGCACGGCCGCGATGGCGGTCGTTACGGCGTAACTGTTTTTCATCCCCGGACCCCCTCCGGCTGGTATTTTATACGGCGGTTATCACTTAACCCGACAAATATCGCAAAAAGTCAATACTTATCTTTATGGTGCGTTATTTGCAGTATCAGGCGATAGAGTGCATACCCATGAAACCGCGGGATAGCCCGGATCATCTCAGGGAAGATAATTGAAATTTGGTAAATATTCAGCACATCCGGGTATATAAGGCCTGTTTTCAAAAAGCCCCTGAATTGCTTCAAAGACATTGACATCATTTTTTTTCACCGTTGAAATATATCCTCGGATTCTCGCGAAAAACATACTACCTTCAATGCTCCTGAAGCACCCGGAAATTTTCTGCTGCACTTTTACCATTCGCAAATCACGTTCGGCCTGATTGTTGTCAAATGGAATCGAAAAATCCCTCACGAAACCAAATATGCCTGGCTTATACAACCTCAGCCGTTCGAGGAAATTGCGTGGCTTCGCTTTTTTCTTCCTGCCGCGCCGTACCATACCATCATCCCTGTCCGGATTCTTGCGGAATCCTTTCTGGGCTATCCGGTCATATCCATCCTCAAACATTCCTATGGTCTCTTTATTCAAACGTAAAGAACGCACCTCTGTTTTCTTTTTTGCATCAACTAACAAATTTATCATTTCCAGCGCCCAATTCTGTTTGAAATCTTCATGAATCCCGGTGAGTTCTATAAACGCGATCATCTTTAAAACATCGAATGCGATAGCCGAATCAAAAAACGCTCGTATTCAAAGAATAAAGAAAATGGCATGCGGATTCAGAAACAGGGAGCGATTTCGTATGGCCATTTTGTTTCATCTTGGTGGATTAGATATGATGCCGAAAATGGTGAAAGACCATGGTTAGACACACAATAGCCGTAAGCGCCTGAGATATCAACATGAAAGAACCTCTAATGCCCGAAGAGATAAAAGAGGTTATTTACTGTAGAACAGCCAAAAATAGTATTATGACTTATATCAGACTTGAATTTTCATTCGGCGCATCTGGTTTTCCTTTAAAGAGAATCAGAAGTGGCCCAAAAACTACAACTACACCGTTATAGATAGGATTCATGCTTACTTAGAACAAAAAATATAAAGGCTGTATAATTGTACAATCTGAGATTCTGTTCCGTTAGTCGTAAATTAAAATATTAATCGGTTACCATCAGTAATTCAGCCGTGAACAGGTATAGCAAAAGTTAATCAAATTAAGGAGAAGAAGAACACCGGGGCGCGGATAAACCGCGCCCCGGTTCCGCCAATCTCTACGACGCGAACTTCTCCGAGTACATCTCTCGCAGCTTGTACTTCTGCACCTTTCCGCTGGCCGTCATAGGGAACGCGTTTACAAACTCCCAGTACCTGGGAACCTTGTGGCGCGCTATCCTGCCCTGGCAGAACTCTATAAACTCCTCGACCGTGGCGCTTACCCCTTCTTTGAGCTGAATGGCCGCAAGCACCTGCTCCCCGTACTTTTTGTCCGGAATGCCCACAACGTGCACATCGTTCACCTTCGGGTTGGTGTAGAGGAACTCCTCCAGCTCGCGCGGATAGATGTTCTCCCCGCCGCGGATAATCATGTCCTTAATGCGCCCGGTAACCTTGAAGTACCCGTTCTCGTCCACCTCGCCCAGGTCGCCGGTATGGAGCCAGCCGTCCGAATCCACGGCCTTGTCGGTCTCCTCCGGCATCTTGTAATAACCCTTCATGACGCAGTCGCTGCGGGTCACTATCTCGCCCTGCACGCCGGCCGAAACCTCCTCGCCGGTGTCGGGATTGACTATCCTCCCCTCTATGTCCGGAAGAAGCCTTCCCACGGTGGAAACGCGAAGCTCCACAGGGTCGTCGCGGCGGGTCATGGTCATAACGGGCGAGCACTCGGTCTGGCCGAAGGCTATTACGACCTCCGGACAGTGCATTCGAGTGCGCACCTGGTTCATTACCTCGATCGGGCAGGGGGCGCCGGCCATAATTCCGGTCCGAAGCGATTTCATGTCGTATTTGTCGAAATCCGGATGCGCAAGCATCGCTATGAACATGGTCGGCACGCCGTTTATGGCCGTGCACCTCTCCGAGTGTATGGCCTTAAGCGAGGCCCCGGGGTCGAAAGACTCCATCACCACCATCGTCGAGCCGTGATATACGCTGTTCAGCGTGCTCATTACGCATCCGAAGCAGTGGAAGAGCGGCACGTGGATGAGCAGGCTGTCCTTTTCCGTAAGGCCCATCACGTCGCCCACCATGCGGGAGTTATTTACGATATTGTAATGGGAAAGCAGTACGCCCTTCGGAAAACCCGTCGTCCCCGAGGTATACTGCATGTTGATCCCGTCGCGGCAATCGCACGAGTTCATGCGTTCCTCGAGCGCGGCGTCGGAGACGGCCTCTCCCATCTTCACCACCTCGTCGAAGTGGAACATCCCGGGAGTGGAGGCGCGTTCGCCGATATAGACGATATTCTTAAGCGTCGGTAGTTTTGCGGCGGATATCCTGCCCGGCGCCTCCGTAGCGAGCCCGGGCACGACCTCGTTCACCGTATCGAAGTAATTGGTGTCGCGGTACTTTTCCATAAGCACCAGCGTGGTCGAATCGGACTGGCGCAGGATGTACTCCAGTTCATGCGACTTGTAGTTGGTATTGACGGTAACGAGCACCGCGCCGATCATGCCAAGTCCGAACTGCATATGGACCCACTGGGGAAGGTTAGTGGTCCACACCGAAACATGGTCGCCCTTTCGCACGCCCAGCGCCATAAAGCCCTTGGCCACCGCGGCGCAAGAGGCAGCAAAATCGCGGTAGTTCTGGCTGATACCGAACTCCGGATACACCAGCGCCCGGTTGTCGGGATACTTCGAGGCCGTTTCCTTTAACAGCCCGCCGATGGTAATTTCCCTGAAATCCGACATGGTAAATCCTCCTGATGTTGTAAATAAAGACAGTGTTCCATTGCCAGCCTCGCCATTCAGGATCCCGGATGTCAGGGCCCGCCGCACTCTCCGGAAATCCCCGCCCCGTGTAAGAGGCGGGCGGCGCATCCCCGGGCATGCGGCGCGTCCATTTTTATATGTTTACGTCCCCTTTAAGCGTAACAACCGATAGCTCGCGATATCACCGTGCGCTGAATCTCGCTCGTGCCCTCGCCGATGGTAAGGAGCTTGTAATCGCGATAGAAGCGCTCGACGTTGTACTCGCGCATGAGCCCGTACCCGCCGTGCAGTTGGACCGCCTCGTCCACCACGCGCCCCATCACCTCCGAGCAATAGAGCTTGGCCATGGCCGCGTGCTTCGAGAAGGGCAGGCCGGCATCTTTAAGGCGGCAGGCCTTGTATAAAAGGTTACGGGCCGCCTCGATCTCGGTTGCCATATCCGCAAGCTTGAAGGCGTTCACCTGAAAAGTGGATATCGGCACGCCGAACTGTTTGCGCTGCTTCGAGTACTTAAGCGCGAGCTCGTACGCCCCCTGCGCGCCCCCAAGCCCCATGGCGGCGATGGCCAGCCTGCCGTTGTCGAGCGTGGAGAGCATCTGGTGGAACCCTCCCCCGCGCTTTCCGAGCAGGTTGGCCTCGGGCACGCGGCAGTCGTCGAAATAGAGCTCACCCGTGTCGGACGAACGCCACATCATCTTGCCCGTCATCTTCTTCGCCGTGAATCCCGGCGTGCCGTTGGGAACCAGAATGCACGAAACCTCCTTCTTCCCGTCCGGCCTCGTGCCGGTAATGGCCTGCACGGTGCAGACCCCGGCCATTACGGATGTCGAATTTGTGATGAAGATCTTGCTCCCGTTGATGATCCACTCGCCGTTCTCCAGGCGCGCGTTCGTCCGGCTGGCGCCCGCGTCCGAGCCCGCGTCCGGCTCGGTAAGCCCGAACGAGGCTAAAATGTCGCCCTTGCAGAGCCTCGGCAGCCACTCCCTTTTCTGCTCCTCGTTTCCGAAATAGTAGATGGGCCCGATCCCGAGCGAATTGGCCGCGGCCACCGTCGCCCCCTGCGAGCCGTCCACCCTGGATATCTCCTCCACCGCTATGCAGTAGGAGAGATAGTCCATGTGAGGCCCGCCGTATTCCTCCGACACCACTATGCCGAAGAGGCCCATGTTGGCCATCTTCCTCGTCAGATCGGTGGAAAAACTCTCAGTCTCGTCGAGAATCTGCGCCATGGGCGCTATCTCGTGCTCGGCAAACTCCCGGACGTTGTGCCTTAGCAGTTTCTGTTCCTCGGTCAGTCCGAAATCGTACATGACCTTCCTCCATGCCCCGTTTCTTTTTTTGTAATGTCCCGCCCGAATAAAGGCCCCCGGCGCGTGAGGGGACGAGGCCGTCCCCCGAGGCGCGCGCCCTGGGCCGTACCGGACGCCTAAAACGAGAAACCCTCCGGCAGATCCCCCTCCTTGGTCCCGGCCGGCACCCACGAAAGGTCGAGGATCGTGTAGGTAGGGCTCAGCCTCTTGAATATGGGCGCCACTCGCATCCCAATGGCCGGATCTCCAAGCGAGAGGTAGCTCATCAGGATCGTCACCACTCCGTCGAACTCGATGTTTATGAATTTTATAGGCTTGTCGAGGATGTTGAAGGCCCCCGAGCGCTCGCACACCATGAAGGTGTGCACCTTCGCCGATTTTTTGGCGATATCGGTCATGTCGATGACTGTATTTTTCCTCAGACAATCGGGGCAGTGGATTCGAAACGGCTGGTATACGGAGCCCTTGTATTTGCATTTTGGGTTATCGCATCGAGTTGCCAACAGCTTTCCCTGAGAGAGACCCTCGAAGAAGGGCGCCTCTCCGCCATAGGAGTGGATGTAGGTCATATCGCGCGGGTTGGTGACGCCGAGGAGCTTCCAGCCGTTTTCGGCGTCGCGGATGGGCGTGTTGGGCGTCATGTGATGAAAGTCGCCCTTTATCTTGTACTGGTTGTTTTTAACGAAAACCTGTCCGAACATGCTCATGGTTTATTCTCCTCTCAGGCGTCTTTCTTTAAAAGATGATCGGGATCCATAAGGATCGTCGCCGTTACGTGCGAACCGACGCCGGCGTGGCTGATCGCCAGAGCGCGCTTTGCGCCCTTTACCTGCAGGTCGGTCCAATCGGCCGGCTTCCGGCGGTTGAACTCCTTCCAGCGTTTTTCGTCGCCGTGCATCTCGGCCCAGCGCTCCCAGAGGTGGCAGGCGATCTCGAAGGTCTGCATTATCCCGGTCGCGCCGACGGCGTGCATGCATCCTATAAGCCCGCCCGAGAGATTGGAGGGCAGCTTGCCGGGTTTGCCGGTATGCGGATTGGTGTGATAGCAGTCGCCGGATTCAACGTAGGCGCGCCCCTCGCCGTACGGCCGGATGCCGATGTCCTCGTAGGTCTGCACGTCGCTAATTGTGAAGGCGTCGTGGAGCTCTATGACGTCCAGGTCCTCTGTCGGATCGTTTATTCCGGTCATCCTGTAGCCGTACCATGCGGCCATGCGCGCGCCGAGGAACCCGGTAAAGCCCGGATACCGGTCGCCGCCCGGAAAGCGCTTGCCCAGGTCCTTGTATTGTTCGGCGGTTTCGTTCGGAAGCAGGGGGATCTCCATATCGCGCCGGTCCGCGGGACGAAGGGTGTGCGACCCCGCCGCCACCCAGATGCGGAGAGGTTTGTTCTTCGAATTTTTGGTTAGCTTTATCGCGGTCGGCTCGTCGCATATTATCGCGCAGGCGGCCCCCACGCTCATAAGGCAGGCATCGAGGGCTCGAAGCGGATAGGCCACAACCGGGGACTTAAGCACGTCTTCAACTGTAATCTTCATGGGGCCCTGGGCGAAAGGATTGAAACGAGCGTATCCGCGATGCTTCACGGCGATTTCGGCGAGCGTGCGGCGAAAGGACTCCTCCTCCTTTCCGAAAACCTTCCAGTATTTCTGGGCCATGACCGCGTAGTATCCGGTATAGATATGGCCCAAAGGCGACTCCCAGTCCTTGTCCGCTGCGCAGGAGATGAGGAAGTTGCCCTCGTCGGTGGGCACCTCGTCCATGCGCTCCCATCCCATGGCCAGGGCGCAGTCCGAATACCCGGAGGCGACGGCCTTCACCGCCTCCCACAGGGTGGACCCTCCTGTCGCGCCGCCGGTCTTCACGCCTATGTTCCCAAGCGGGTCAAGCCCCAGGCGGTCGTGGATTACGGCCTCCCCTAAAAGCTGGTCTCCGAAGTGGTCGGCGAAATGGCCGTAATAGCAGGTATGAATGTACTCCTTGAGCTCCGCCGGCTCCATGGCCAGCATGTCGGCCGCCATGGTTAGGGCGTCGATGCACAGCTCCTCCGTCCGCTTGTCAGGAAAGGCCCGGTCGAACTTCGACTGCCCGGCCGTTACCAGGTACACCGGACGCATGAGCTTTGGAACCTTTAGCTGCTGTTCGCTGAATTTGATCATACGTACATCCCCTCATTATTTATAGTTTAGATGCGCCCGCTTCGAGGCCGGCGCGCATCGTCCCGGACACCTTCCGCAGGGCCGCGCCCTTCAACTAACTTTACAGAGTCCCTACCCACAAAACGGCGGCCCTTCCCCTGGAGCGCCCGGTAATCGACTGTTTTTCGGGCACCGACCAGAAATGCACCGCGTCGCCCTCCGAGAGCGTTATCCTCTCGTCGCCGTGCACCAGCTCCACCGAACCCCTCAGCACGCAGAGCACCTCCTGGCTGTTTCTGATGTTCCTGCGCGCCGGAATGCTTCGGTCTTTTTCGATCAACAGGACCGAGCTGTCGATATCGCGCCGGTTCTCCGGAGGGAAGAAGCGCCTGGTAATGAAACCCGAAGCGGGGATGTCCGCATCGTCCCAGTCGTCCCGCCGCACCACCACCAGCTTCTCCTGCTTGCGCGCCTGGTTCAAAAGATCGCCCGCCTCCATGCCAATCGCGCCGCAGATGTTTACCAGAGTATCGACCGAGGGCGAGTTTACGTCGTTCTCGATCTGGCTTAAAAAACCCTCGGAGATCCCCGCCTTCTCGGCGACAACCTTGAGCGTGAGCTTGCGCTCCTTCCTCTTCTGTCTTAACAGCGCGCCTAAATTCATGTCGCAGGGGCCATCCGCTGAATATTTGCTAATAGTAAATATATACCATAAGTAAACATTAACGAAATATGTCAACGAATTAATAAAATTGGTGTTTATAACGCCAATCGCCTCCATTCCGTAGAAAACCGGCTTTCACACCGGAGGAGGGCGCCAAATTCATTGGAGGTGGGATTAAATGAGAAAAGACACTGGGGCTTGTTCGTTTTTTTGGGCTCCGGGCCAAAAGCCGGCCCGGGTGTTGCCTAAATAGCTGCAGTGATGCTCGGCGGGGAAACCGGGCCGTAAGCCGCCGCGCCAAAGCGGCCTAAAGCCCGAGGCCGTGGAAATACCCAACGGAGCCATTTAGTGAAGCGCGAAGTGAGGGCCCGAAGGGTTGGCCTGCAGTGTGCTCAGCCCGTATATACTACGGCCAGCACCTGGGCCTGGCCGCCGCCGGAGCTCTTGAGGGAATGAGGGACCGATGAAAGATAGTAGATGCTGTCCCCCTCGCGAAGTATCTCCTCCTTCTTGCCCAGAAGAATAGCGATTTCACCCTCCAGCACGTACAGGAATTCCTCCCCCTCGTGGCTGGAAAGTCCGTCCGCCGCCCCGCCGGCCGGTAGCGTTACGATGAAGGACTCCATGTGGCGCGACACCACCCCTGTCGAAAGGGACTGGTAGAGGTAATTCGGGTTCTCCCTCGAGCCCGAGGGAGTCCTTCGTGTGTCGCGGCGGTCCTCCCTGCGGATGACCGAATAGCTGAAGCCCGATTCCTCGTCCAGAATTATGCCAGTCGCCACGCGCAGCGCCTTCGAGAGGCGGATGATGGTGCCCAGGTCGGGGAACACCTTAACGTTCTCTATTTCACGAAGCCTGCGCTCATCCACCCCCGCAAGCCTTGCGAGCTTTTCGAGCGAAATCCCCTGCATCTCCCTTATTCTCTTCAGGCGCTCGCCGATAAAGGTTTTCTCCTCGGCCTTTTCCTGCTGGCTGTAGTATCCGGTGAGGTCGTCGAGGTAATTCTGGTAATCTTCGCTTTTTACCTGCGTTCTCATGGGGCCACCTCTCTCGTTCGCCGGGCCGGCCCACAGGGACCCGGCCACGGTATGTCAACAGATTATCAGAGTCGTCGGCCGCCCGTCAACAGTAAAACGCCGGACCGTGGGAACTCATGCCCCGTAAAGCACAGCGAGGATGACCGAGCGGTCGTCGCAGAGGTTTTCGATACGATGGGGAATGGACGAACGGTAATAGATGCTGTCGCCCTCTCGGAGCACCTCCACCCTGTCGTCGAGGACTATTCGGACCGAGCCCTTTTGCACCATTATGAACTCCTCTCCGCGATGGCTTGCGAAACGCCGCGTCTCGCCGGGGCCCTTTAGCGTTATGAGAAAGGAGCGCATACGCTTCTTCTCGGCGCTTCCGGCGAGAGTCATGTACTCGTATTCGGGATGCAAAAGCGCGGTGGCGGTTGGCCGCTCAGCCTTTCTCATATCGGCCCTGCGCACCACGGTGTACTCCCCGGACGCCCCCGGTCGCTCGTCGCCGGCCAGAGCGCTCGACAGCTCGGAATAGAAGCTTTCGTACTCCGGATTGGGCTCGGGAGCGAGGGAATCGTAAGGGGCCCGTCCCGATGCGACGGCCATGCCGGATAGCTTTTTGCCTTTCATTGGGTGCTCTCCACGTGCGCTTTCGGCCGGCATGCCGGCCCCTTCACAGTGGGCCGCCCCGGGCGGCCTGTAAAAAAGTGTACCTCGGCTGCCGAAGCGTTCAATTTATTTGGGTAAAAACGCGCCCGAGTCTATACCCGCGCGCGGTATTCCTCCTTCTTTTTAAGCCCCTGGCGCTCGAAGTATGGCCATAACCAGGCGACAATGCGTGGGAATGCCATTAAAAGCTTGGACATAAAACCGTCGAAGGAGGGCACGCACATCTCCGGTTTCTTTTTCGCGATCGCCCTGTACACCGCCCGGGCCACAGCGGCCGGGCTCTGCGGAGGCGCCCGGAAGGTCAGCGGCGAGCCGCCGTGTTCGGCCTCGAATTTCAGCATGGGCGTATCGACCGAATCGGGAAACACCGTGGCGACGTGGATGTTGTGCCGTTTGAGCTCTATGTGAAGAGTGAGCCCCAATCCGCGCAGGGCGAACTTGGTGGCCGTGTAAATGGAGCTGTAAGTCTCGGGCACTATCCCCGCAAGCGACGAAATGGTCACCATGCTTCCCCCGCCGCGTTTCTTTAGATACGGCACCGCCTCCATCATGCAGTTGATCGGCCCCATGAGGTTAACCGCCACCTGGCGTTCGATCTCGGCGCGCTTTACGTCCTCGAAGAGGTTGGGCACGATGATTCCCGCGTTGTTCACAAGAACGTCCACTCCGCCGAAACGCTTTATCGCCTGCCGAAAAAGCTCCTTCACCTCCACGGGCTTTGTGATGTCGCACTTTACGGCCAGTGCCCCCTTGCCGTACGGCCTCGCCGCCTCCTCCAGCTTTTTTTTATCAATATCCGCAAGCACCAGAAGCATCCCCTTCGACTGGAGGAGCGAGGCGATCTCCCGGCCTATTCCGCCCGCCGCCCCTGTAATTACCGCCACCCGGCCATTCATTTTCTCACCCCCTGCTTGCGCACCTTCCTTATCGCGCTGTCCATAACCGCCTCGACCAGCCATGGGCACAGGCGCTTCATCAAATACGTAAATTTCCCTTCGAGTCCGGGGATGATGATAAACTTCCTCTTCAGCGCGTCTCTAAGCATTACTCTGGCCACATATTCCGGCTGGTACAGCCCGGCGTTCCCCGAAATGGCCTTCGTCTCGGCCGGCTTGGTCTTTTCCTCCTCGTGGAGCTGCGGCGTGTCGGTATCCGGGGGGCACAGCACCGAAACATTTACGCCGTTTGGCTTCAGCTCGCCCCTCAGGCTCTCGGAAAAACCGATAAGGCCGAACTTCGCAGCGCTGTACGCTGTGTACCCGTAAACTCCTACAAGGCCCGCTATGGACGAGATGTTCACTATGTGCCCCGCGCCCCTGACCTTCATTACCGGCACCAGCGCCTCGCAGGTGTTCCACACGCCGTACAGGTCTATCCGCATCTCCTCGTCGAACTTCTCGAAGGAGGTTTTCTCGAAATCGTTGCAGTACGCCACCCCGGCGCTGTTTACCAGCATGTCGGGCGGGCCGAACTCACCGACCGCCTTGTTCATGGCCTTCTTTACGGCCCGATTGTCCGAAACATCGAGCGACACCGCCCAAAAGCGCTGCGCCGCCGATTTCTTTGCCGATTCGATTTTGCCAAGCGCGTTTTTGAGCTTTTCCTTGTTCCGCGCGAAAATCGCCACGTTCGCTCCGTACGACGAAAGAAGGACCGAGGCCGCAAGCCCTATCCCGCTTGACCCTCCGGTGACGTAGACCGTTTTCCCCTGATAATATTTCATGAAAGACGCTCCGTATGGTATTGATGTCCGAAAATCCAATCCCCTGAAAGCCGCATGGGCGCATGGGCCGAAAGGTCCCGGGCGCGATGTGACATCTCCATTTATAACAGTCAGTTATGGAAAACTGGACAAAAATCAACATAAAAACGTCCGTTCCATATAATTATTGACGCCCCAGACGGGCCGCTGGATAATGCGATAAGTGTCGGCAACGGGGGTGCGCTCGGATGAGAAAGGCTGCTGGCGGCATCGAGGATATAAAAGAGCTTTTTAAAGACGCGCCGTTCGAGGAGAAATCCCTCGTAGCATTCCAGATCAATTCCTACCTTAGAATCTGGCAGCGGACCGCCATAATCTCGCGCGAGAAGAACGGCCACGTCGTCTCCGAGATGGTCCCCATTAAGGCCTGTGAATTCGTGGAGCAACAGCTCTGTCTGGCGGCCGCGCTTCTCGAGCTTGGCGTGGAGAAGGGCGACACTGTAGCCATATATTCCCCCAATTCGGCGCGTTATGCCATCGAGCTCTTCGCCATCCTCTCCATCGGCGCCGTATTCGTCCCGGTATATCCCACCACCACCGAGGAGGAGGTGGACCTGCTGCTACGGCATTCCGAATCGCGCTTCGTGTTCGCGGGCGACCTCATGCAGTTCCAAAAGGCCTTCGCCATCCTGAACAGGGTCAAGTCTCCGCTAAAAAAACTCATGGTAAATTACCACGTAGATACCGGCAACCCCGGCGTAATCTCCTATGACGAGCTGATAAGGCTCGGCCGGCGTTCGGGGCGGATCGTCCAGGCGGCCCAAATGCTGAGGGACGTCGCGCTGGACGACCTGGCCGCCCTAATCTACACCCCCGGCACAACCGGAATACCGAAGGGTGCTCTCCTCACGCACGGCAATTTCCTGGCGCAGCGAAGGCTCCTGGAGCTCTTCAATGTCACCGATAAAGACGTCCGGCTGGCCCACCTACCGTTCAGCCATGTCTTCGGCCTCTCGGCCGATCTTTTCTCCGCCATAGGAACAGGATCGCTACTTTGCATAATGCGCAGCTTCGAAACCGAAGAGGTCCTCGAATATATCCGCGAGGTCCGGCCCACCATCATCTGCTCGGTGCCGCGCATGTACGAGAAGATCTGCGTAAACATCGTGCAGGGACTTCAGCACTGCGGCAGGCTAAGGCGCTCGCTCGCCTCGCTTGCGATAAGGGTCGGGCGCAGCCACTACTTCGCCCGGATCTCCAAACGGAGGGTTCCGCTTTTACTAAGCCTTGCCAAAAGGGCGCTTTATCCGCAACTGCGCCGAATCCGCTCCTCGCTCGGGATGGGACGCATGCGCTTCCTCGTATCGGGCGGCGGGCCGCTTCCGCTGGAGGTGGCCTATTTCTTCGGGGGCATCGATCTTCCCATAACGGAGGGTTACGGGCTCACCGAAACATCCCCCATCATCAACGTCAACCGGCCCGATCTCAACAAGCCCGGCACCGTAGGGCCGCCGCTGGAGGGCGTAACCGAAAAGATAAGCGACGAGGGCGAGATCCTCGTCAAGGGACCCACGGTTTTCAAGGGCTACTACAAGAACGAGGAGGAGGACGCGGTCGCCTTTACGAACGACGGATTCTTCCGCACCGGCGACATCGGCATCTTCGACGAGGACGGTTATCTCAGGATCACCGGCCGCATAAAGGACCTGCTTATCACCTCCTCCGGTAAAAACGTCGCTCCGCTTTACATCGAAAAAAAGTTCGAAAACGAGCCCTACATAAACTACATCTGCGTGATCGGCGACCGCCGAAAATACCTTACCGCCCTCATCGTACCCGATTTTGCGCGCCTCAGGCTCTACGCGCGCGAGCGCAACCTGAAATTCCAGGGCGACGAGGATCTGGTTGCCCACCCCGAGGTCTATGCCCTCTACAAGGAGCGCATCGGCGCTATAAACGAGACCCTGGCCCGCTACGAGCAGATCAAGAAATTCACCCTGCTTCCAAACGACTTCTCGGTTTCAGGCGGGGAGCTTTCCCCCACCTTCAAGTTCCGGCGCCACCATGTCCACGAAAAGTACCGGGACCTCATCGATACCATGTATCCGTCGAGCGACTCCATTCCCGACGAGCTTTAGGCCTCCGGACCCATTTCCATATTGACAAAATCCCGGCCGCGTGGCAGGCTCTCCATGCGACATAAACCGGTTCCTCGCGCGCCCGGCCATGAACATCGAACAGCTCATCGACTACCTGAAATCGCACGAAGACTTCACCAATCGGGTCTGCTCGTGGATACGGCAGGATCCTGTTCCGGCGTCGTACAGCCCGTTTCCGGACCATCTCGACGGGCGGATAGTGGGCGTCTACCGCGCCAGGGGCATCGAGCGGCTGTATTCGCATCAGCGCGAGGCCTGCGACGCGGTGCGCCGTGGCGAGGACATCGTAGTCGTCACGCCCACCTCCTCCGGGAAGACCCTCTGCTACAACCTCCCGGTCCTCGATTCCATGGCGCGAAACCCCGACGAGCGGGCCCTGTACGTCTTCCCCACCAAGGCGCTCTCGCAGGACCAGCTCTCGGAGCTGCATGAGGTCATTGCCGAAACCGGCCTCGAAATAAAGACCTACACCTTCGACGGCGACACGCCCAACTCGGCGCGGAAAGCCATCCGTGCGGCCGGAAACATCGTCATCACCAATCCCGACATGCTGCATTCGGGGATCCTTCCGCACCACGCCATATGGGTAAAGCTTTTCGAAAACCTACGCTACGTGGTGATCGACGAGATACATTCATACCGGGGCGTGTTCGGAAGCCACCTGGCGAACCTCTTGCGGCGCCTCCAGCGTATATGCCGCTTCTACGGCTCCAACCCGCGCTTTATCTGCTGCTCGGCCACCATAGCCAACCCGCGCGAACACGCAGAGGCCCTCATCGAGCGCCGCTTCAGGCTCATCGATAAAAGCGGAGCGCCCCGCGGCGAACGGCACTACATACTCTACAATCCGCCGGTGGTTAACGAACAGCTCGGAATCCGCGCCTCGGCCGTAAAGGAGGCCGCCAGGGTCGGCGCCCTCTTCCTCGGAAATAAAATCCCCACCATAATCTTCGCGCGGAGCCGCCTGCGCACCGAGATAATATCCACTTATCTCAGGGAACAGTGCGCCCCGATAAGGGACAGAATCGCCGCCTATCGCGGGGGCTATCTACCCAACGAGCGGCGCGCCATCGAGCGGGGCCTCCGCGAGGGAAGCCTCATGGGGGTGGTCTCCACAAACGCGCTCGAGCTTGGCATCGACATCGGCATGCTCGACGCCGCCATTACCGTTGGTTATCCCGGCTCCATCTCCTCGCTCCATCAGCAGCTCGGCCGCGCCGGGCGCCGGGGCAGGGCCTCGCTCGCCGTCATCATAGCGACCAGCTCGCCGCTCGACCAGTACATGGCGAACAACGCCGGGTTCCTGCTCGGATCGAACCCCGAGGCCGCCACCATAAACCCCGACAACCTGCTCATCCTGATGGACCATATAAAGTGCGCCGCGTTCGAGATTCCCTTCGAGGCCGGCGAGCGCTTCGCGCGCCACCTGGCCACAACGACCGAGATGCTCGAATACCTGGAGGAGCGCGGAATCCTCAAGCGTTCGGGCCCGCGTTTCCACTGGATGAGCGACATATACCCGGCGAACGAAATATCGCTGCGCACGGCGGCGCGCGAGAACTTCGTCATAGTGGACAACGCCGACCGCTCCAGGGTGATAGGCGAGATCGACTACTACTCTGCGCCCACGCTCATCCACGACGACGCCATCTACCTGCACCAGGGCCGCCAGTACTACATTGACCGGCTCGACTGGGAGAGCCGCATGGCCTTCTGCCACGAGGTCGACTCCGACTACTATACCGACGCCGAAAGCAAAACCGACATCCATGTGCTCGAAAGGGACGAATCGCGCCCGCTCTCCGGCGGCACGCTCTCCAGGGGCGAGATCAACGTCCGCAACATGGCGGTTATGTTCAAGAAGATCAAGTTCAACACGCACGAAAACCTCGGCTGGGGAAAGATACATCTGCCGGAGCAGGAGATGCACACCTCCTCGGCCTGGATCGATTTCGACGAGGAGCGGCTCGACTCCGTGGCCGGAAGACCGCTCTCGGCGCGGATTCTCTATTCCATCGCGTACATACTGCGAAACATCGTGCCGCTTTTCACCCTTTCGGATTACGGCGACATCCACGTGGTCCATCAGACACGCTCCAACTACAGCGCCAAGCCATCTGTCTTTCTGTACGATTCTGTGCCCGGAGGGGTCGGCATTGCCGAGCGCGCTTTCGCGGTGATAGGCCTGGTCGCGTCCGAGTGCGTCGGCGTAATCGAGCGCTGCCCCTGCTCTTCGGGGTGCCCGGGCTGCGTTGGGCCCATCCCTTCCGGCGACGACGACATAAAGGGCGCGGTGAAGAAGGCCCTCGGCGAGCTGCTGCATGAGCCTTAGGGACAGGCTTCGCATCTACGAGCGCCCGGCGCCCGAAGCCCGCCCTACGGCGACTGAAGGGCCGCTTCACTCCATGGGGGGCCGCAGGGTCGAGACGGACCCGGGGCCGCTGTGGCGTTTCGATTTCTCCTACCCGGTTGACGGCCCCCGCGAAAGGGCGCTCCGATCCACTCTCCCCGCCTTTCTGGAAATCGGCGGCTTTAAACGGCTCGAACTCGAGGAGATGCTCTTCTTCGACCTCGAAACCACCGGGCTTTCGGGCGGAACCGGAACATACGCCTTCCTCGTTGGGATCGGATATTTCCGCGAAGGAGCCTTCCGCGTAGAGCAGTATTTTTTGGACGAGTATGAGCGCGAGGCCTCCATGCTTCTGCATCTGTCCGGCCTGTTCCGCTCGGCGGGGGCGCTGGTCGCCTACAACGGGCGGAGTTTCGACCTTCCGCTAATCAAAAGCCGTTACAGGCTAAACCGTGTTAGGGGGTTTCCGGTCGAGGTTCCCATCGTGGACCTTCTGTATCCCGGCAGGCGGCTTTTTAGAGGGCTTTATGGAAGCTGCACGCTCAAATCCATGGAGGAGGGGGTGCTCGGCTTTACGCGCGACGGGGACATTCCCGGCTGGGAGATTCCCGATGTATTCTTCGCGTATCAGCGCCACGGTGAAACATCGCGCCTCCCGCGCGTCATCGAACACAACCGGGCCGACATCCACTCCATGTTCTTGCTCGTCGAGGCCATGGGGCGTATCTTCCACGCCCTCCACGAAAAGGACTACGCCTCGCTCGACCCGCGTCTCCTTTCGGGACTCGCGCACCATCTCTACGCGACGGACCCGGAGCGCTTCCTCGATGTCACAAGCCTGATCCACAAGGAGCTTCGCACCGACCGACTGCTCTTCAAAAAATACTGCACGGCGCTCAAACGAGCGGGCCGCGTCGCCGACGCTCTCGGGTTCTGGCTCTCCGACCCGTCCATCTATTCGTTCGAGGAGCTCGCCAAGCACGCCGAACACCGCGAGCACGACCTCGACACCGCGCTCGGCCACGCGCGAGCAGGACTCCGCCTTGTAAGGCGCGGCCTTTTCTCCGAAAACGGCGAGGCCCTGCCGCCCGGCAGGGCCTCCTTCCACGAGTTACGCTTCGACCGCCGGGTCGAGCGGCTCGAGGCGAAGGCCGCCCGCAATTCCGTCGCTATGCGAGATCGGGCTGGCCGGTCGCGCCCTTGACGATGGACCACAGGTATCCGTCCGGGTCCACCTTTTTACGCTTCTGGACCGCGAGATGAAGCGGGATGAAGGTGAAGTAATTGTTCCAGCGCCCCACCATCATGTCGGTCTTCCCCGCCATGGCACCGTGCACCGCGTTCTGGGCGAGCATTATGCAGTAGACCGCGTCGTCAGGAGAGGCCGGGACACTGCGAATGGTGTAGCTCGGATCGATATATTTCAGATTGGCGTGGAAATCGATCTTCTTGAAGTGAGCGTTGATCTCGTCGCGCAGAAACACCCCTATGTCGCCGTGCTTCACGTTACCCGAGGCGTCCCTTGTCCTGTCCCCCCCGAAATACTCCTGGCCCGCACCCTCGGCGACCAGTATCACGGCGTGGCGCTTGGCCTCCAGCCTTCGCTTTAAATGGTCCAAAAGCCCTCCATCGCCGTGCAGGCGAAACGGGACCTCGGGGAGCAGCACGTAGTTTACCACATTCGATGCAAGGGCCGTATACGCCGCTATAAATCCCGAATCGCGCCCCATAACGCGCACCAGCCCGATGCCGTTACGGGCGCCGCGCGCCTCCTCATGCGCCGAGTCGAGCACTTTGGTGGCCTCGGCCACCGCCGTTTCGAAGCCGAAGGTTCGATCCACATAGCTTATGTCGTTGTCGATGGTTTTCGGGACGCCGACCACCGCTATTTTCAGCTTCCTGCGCGCTATCTCGTCGCACAGGTCCCTCGCCCCCCTTAGCGTTCCGTCGCCGCCGATCGTAAAGAGCATCGATACTCCGTTCTCTTCGAGCGTATCCACCATGGCCGGAACGTTCTGATTACCGCGGGAGGAACCCAGCATTGTGCCCCCCTTTGCGTGGATCTCGTCGACCGTGTCCGGGTGGAGATCGAGGAAGCCGTGCCCGTAGGAGGGAATCAGGCCCTCGTAGCCGTATCGCACCCCAAGAATGGTCTTCACGCCGTACTGATAGTAAAGCTCCATCACCAGGGCCCTTATCACGTTGTTCAGCCCCGGGCAGAGGCCTCCGCAGGTTACGATCGCGGCCTTGGAGGCGGCCGGATCGAAGAATATTTTTCGGCGCGGACCGGCGTTCTCGAAAGAAGAGGCCCTTCCCCTCTCCTTGAACGAATCCTCCACCCTGCCATACTCAACGTCCACTATGACCCTCTCGTCCTCGCCGATAAAGCGGCGGACGCTTAGCGGCGAATCCACCCGGCACTCGCCGAGGTTCGTCACAATGGTGTCCCTGTCGTCCAGCATCGCGCGGCACCCCCTGTTGGTGTCCGCCGGAGGCCGCAAACGCTATGCGAAATATCCGTTCTCCGGCAGACCCATCTGTGCCTCCAAACAAACGAACTTTCAAGCACATTTTGCGACCCGCACAAATGAATTGAAATTTTACCTCCGGTTTTCAATCATATCATTCGTAAGCACAGAGGAAGGGCCTTGGACAAAAACTCGGAAAGGGTTGGAATCACCTCCACCATACCGGTGGAGATAATCTACGCCGCCGGTAAAATACCGGTAGACGTAAATAACGTGTTCATCGGCTCCCAAAACCCCTCTTCTCTCGTGCGCCTCGCCAAAAGGGAGGGCTTTCCGGACACCACATGCAGTTGGATCTGCGGACTCTACGGCGCCATTGTCGAGCGGGAAATCGGAACCGTGATCGGTGTAACCGGCGGCGATTGTTCGGAGACCATTGGACTCATGGAGGTCCTATCCCTGCGCGGCGTCAATGTCATACCTTTCTCCTATCCATACAACCGCGACGCGTCCGCGCTTCGCGGAGAAATCGACCGCCTCGCCCGGCACTTCGGCGTCGACTCAAAGCAGGCCGAACTCCAGAAGGAGCGCCTGGACCGCGTGCGCGTCGGAATACACCGCCTGGATCGGCTCCTCTGGGAGGAGGACAGGGCCTTCGGCGGGGAGGTGCAGCTCCTCCAGCTCGGCTCGAGCGACTTCGAGGGCGACCCCGAGGCCTACCTGGAAAATGTCGAGAGAAAGATCGGACAGGTCGGGGCGCGACAGCCGATTCCCACGGAACTTAGACTGGGCTTCGTCGGAGTGCCTCCCATCATAAGCGATCTGTACCCGTCGATCGAGCGCGACGGCGTGCGCATCGTCCTGAGCGAGGTCCAGCGCCAGTTCTCGCTTCCCGGGGGCGGCGATATCGTGGAGGCCTTCATACGCTACACCTATCCATACGGCATTTTCGCGCGCGCGGAGGACATCGCCCTCGAAATCGAGCGCAGGAGGATCGACGGCATCATCCATTATATACAGGCATTCTGCTTCAGGGGCATAGAGGACATAGCGCTAAGGCGCTCGCTCAAGGTGCCCGTGCTTACGCTCCAGGGAGACTTGCCCAGCCGCGTTACCGAGACCATGCGGCTCCGGATCGAGGCCTTCGTCGACATGTTGCGCCGGCGAAAGGAGCGAAGCCGATGAAGCCCTACACCGCCCTCGCGCCCGCGTACGATCATATACTTAGCCACGTCGACTACGACCAGTGGTATCGCTATCTGAGAAGCATCATGTTCCAGTACATGGAGTATCCCGAGTGGATACTGGAGTTGGGATGCGGAACCGGCAGGTTCGGAGCGATGTTCTCCCGCGACGATCTCCCCATATACGGCATGGACCGCTCCATCGAGATGCTCAAGGTGGCGAAGGGGCGGGCCTACGGCAATTTCCACATATTCTGCGCCGATATGGCGGACTTCCGGCTCGCCCGGCCCTTCGATTTTATCTTTTCCGTCCACGACACCATGAACTATTTCCTGACCTACACATCCCTTCGAAAGGTTCTCCGCGCCGTCCGCCGTTCGATGCACCAGGGCAGCATATTCATGTTCGACATCACCACGGAGTATAACATCCGGCGGTACTTCGCGGGCAGGGTGACGCGCTACCGGACGCGCGGCACCTCGATCAGATGGAGCAACTCCTACGACGAGGAGCGCAGGATCGTCCGCTCCCTCCTCGAGTTCCGCCACAACGACGGCACCGTCTCGGCGGAGGAGCACCTGCAGCGCATCTATACCGTCGAAGAAATGAAGGGCCTTCTCGAGCGGGAGCGATTCAGGGTGATGGACATCTTCGGCGACTACACCTTTTCGGCCCCGTGCGACGATACCGTCATGATTAATTTCATAACCCGGAGGGCCTGAAGGTGCAGTATCTATTTTATCTCGTGGGATTTATCATAGCCCTCGCGGTGTTTCTGTATGTCCTAAACGCGTACGAATCCGGCAGGGCGAAGATTAAGTCCCTCAAGGGCGCGCCCGGCGGCTATGCCGGCGAGCGTGCGACGACCGTCGAGCCCCGCGACATCTTCCTTAAAAAACCCCGCGCCCATCCGGGCGAACGCCTCTGTCCGCTCTGCGGCTCCGCCCTCAGCCAAAGCGAGGCCCTTTACGCCGCGCCCTTAAAAACCGGCGACGGCACAAAAATCCTCATTCTGGGATGCAGGTACTGTTACAAGGAGGATGACATCAAGGGAGCGCCGCCGGAATCGCGCTGAGCCGCGACTCAGCCCGGACCGGTCGATTGGGGTTCGTTACCCTGGAGGTATTCGGGCAGGTAAATCGGAAAACCGTAGCGCCCCTGCAGCAGGGTGTAAACGCACATATCATGGAAGGAGACCCTGAACAGCTCATCACCCGCCTCGGGGGCGTCGTTAACCAGCAAAGCGATCTGCTGCTGATGCGGCAGCCCCATGGGGAAGACCATCCTTCCCCCTCTTTTTAACGAACGCACAAGCGACAGCGGGCGCTTGCGGCAGGCCGCGCATACTATTACCGCGTCGAAAAGGCCAAGCGAGGGCTCGTGGTCGGTCCCGTCGCCGGTAAAGAAGCGAATGTTGCCGAAGCCCCTTTTCCGGCAGGCCGTCTTGGCCGCCCCGGAGAGTTCATCGTACAGGTCCACCGTCACCACCTCCGCCACCATCCGCGAGAGAACGGCCGTGGAGTACCCCGAGCCCGTCCCCACCTCGAGTACACGCCATTTTTTTCGCAGCGCGAGAATGTCGAACATCCGCGCCAGTGACGGGAGCGGGTCGCTGCGCTCGCCGCACCCTATCGGAACCGTTTCATCCGTGTAAAACGAGCTTTTAAAGGCGGCGTCCAGAAAGTCCTCCTGCCGCACCTCGGCGAAAGCGTCGATAATTGCCTTGCCCGTCCTGGCCTTTTTAAGCGATGCCAGAAACGCGTTCCTTTTCGTACTCATCGACATTAGCCGTTGATCTCCAGAATATATTGAGGGTGTTGCACAGGTTCTTTTTTTCCGGCAAAATTTCAAGCATTTCCACGCGCGGCCTCGAAAGAAAAACCGGCGCCGGAGGGACGGCTATTCGAAAAACTGGAACAGATATGTAAGGAAGTAGTCCGAGATGAGTATCGCCATCGAGGACTTCACGACCGCCTGTATCGTCGCCTTTCCGACACCCTCGGCGCCGCCGCTTGTATTGAAGCCCTGATAGCACGATACTATGGCAATCTGGATTCCAAAAAAGACAGACTTGAGTATGCCGGTCATAAAATCAACCAGGCGCAGGTTCTGCAAAATATTCTCTATATATTTATCGATGGTGATGTTAAGGCTGAAATAGGCAACAAATGCCCCGCCCAGGACCCCCACGACATCGGTAATGACGGTCAGCGCCGGCGTCATGACCAGACAGGCGAGAAATCGCGGCACTGAGAGGTATTGGATCGGGTTAGCGGAAAGCGTCACCAGGGCGTCAATCTGTTCGGTGACCTTCATGGTGCCGATCTCGGCCGCGATGGCCGAGCCCACCCTTCCCGCGAGGAGTAGTGCGGTGAGCACCGGGCAGAGCTCACGGAACATGGAGATCGCAACGGCGCTGCCTATAAAGATCGAGGAGCCGGTCATGATCTTGTCCATGGCGTTCCCGATCTGGAGCGCCATCACCATGCCGGTGAAAAACAGCGTAACGGCGGTGACCGGCAGTGAGCGGTAGCCTATCTCGAGCATCTGCGCCGTCAGGTTTCGCCGGTCGAACGGGGGGCGGAAGGTCCACCGCACCGTATCGGCGAAGAAGACGGCGTAACGCCCCACCCCTTCGAGGAGCGATACGGCGAGCTTTCCGGCGCCAGAGCTTGTCATGCCTCCGCCACGGTCTCGTCGAACCCATGGACCTTGTCCAGGTTTCCGAACTTGGTGTATTTTTCCCAGAAACGGAGCTCGACCTCGCCGATCGGGCCGTTGCGCTGCTTGGCTACGATGACCTCCGCGATCCCCTTTTTCTCCGTTTCCTTTTTTACACGCTCCTCGCGGTATATGAACATGACCACGTCCGCGTCCTGCTCTATCGCCCCCGATTCCCGTAGATCCGAAAGCTGGGGCCTCTGGTCGGTGCGGGACTCTACCGAGCGCGAAAGCTGCGAGAGCGCCACGACCGGCACCGAGAGCTCGCGCGCGATCTGCTTGAGCGAACGGGAGATCTCGGCGATCTGCAGATGGCGGTCTATCCGGGACATGCTGGTAATAAGCTGGAGGTAGTCGACCACAATGGCGCCAAGACGCTGTTTCTGCGCCACCCGGCGCGCCTTCGCGCGGATCTCGAAAATGTTGATGGCCGGCGTGTCGTCGATGAGCAGAGGCGACTTCTCCAGCCTCCCCGCGCTCTGCATAAGGCGCCTGAGCTCCTCGCTGCTGATATGGCCCGTACGGACGCGCTGGGAATCTATCATGGCGTCGACGCATAGAAGGCGCATGCCGAGCTGCGAGGCCGGCATCTCCACCGAGAAGAAGAGCACCGGCATCTTTTCCTTCATGACTATATGGTTGGCCATGTTGAGCGCCAGCGCGGTTTTACCCATAGACGGGCGCCCGGCGATGATGACAAGCTCCGATTCGTGCAGGCCGGAGAGCATTTCGTCGAGCCCGGTGAATCCGGTGGCCACCCCGGTCACGACACTCTTGGTCTCGTACATGCGGCCAATCGTATCCATGGTGTCCTGGATCACGTCGGAGATGTTCTTAAAATCGGATGTTATGCGCTTTTCCGTTACGCGGAAAACGTCCCGCTCCACCTCGTCCATCAGCTCGTAGGTGTCGCGGGAGGTGTCGTGGCACTTTTCCATCACCTCGTGTGACACCTCTATGAGCCTGCGGCGGAGGCTCATCTCCTTTATGCGGCGGGCGTAAAACTCCGCGTTTGCGGATGTGGAGACGGTCCGGTATATGTCGACCAGCGCGTGGTCGCCTCCGATGCGCTCGAAGCGCCCGAGATCGTTCAGGCGCTGTTTGACGGTTACAAGATCGATCGGCAGGTTTTTTCGCTCGAGCTCGACGATTACTCCGAAAATCTCGCGGTGTGAATCAAGATAGAAATCCTCCGGCTGGAGGATTTCGATGACTTTAAGAAGAGCGTCCCGGCTGAGGAGCGCCGAGGAGAGGCACGAGGCTTCCGCTTCAATATCCTGAGGCGGCACCAGTTCGATGGCCATCGCCTACTCCTTGAAAACAGTGACCTTTATATTCGCGGTGACCCCATCATCGAGCTTGACAGGCACCCGGTATTCCCCCAGCCTCTTGATCGGCTCGTCTAGATGGATCTTTCTTCGATCCACCTCGTGGCCGAGCTCCTTGAGCCTGCGCGCTATGTCCATAGAGGTCACGGAGCCGAAGAGCTTTTCCTCCTCGCCGACCTGGGCCCCTATCTGGATTTCGAGTGCCGAGAGCGCTTCCATCAGCGTCTCGCTTTGTTTTTTGCGCTTCTCCTTCTTTATCTTTATGAGCTTCTTCTGGTGCTCCACCGCCTTCCGGCTCGAATCGCTTGCAAGCAGCACGAGCTTCCTGGGCAGAAGATAATTGCGCGCGTATCCGTTGGAGACTTCCTTGATGTCGCCCGCCTCACCGAGATTCGGAATGTCTTTCTGTAAAATCACCTTCATGGTCAACACCTCAAGCTTATTGTTCGCCCCGGACATCCAGTTTCCTGAAATCCGCCCAGAAATCCAGGGCGCCTATACTCAACAGAATGATCGACACGAAAAGCAGGGCCTCCAGGCCTATTAAAGCCAGCAGAAGAACGGCCAGCGGCAAAACAAAGCCCGGCGCGCCCTTTTTCTTCAGAAAAAAACTCGCTATTCCCAGCGCCTGCACCAGGTAAAGCACGGAGAAACATAGCGCGCAATTTAGCCCCAGCACATAAACCGCGCGATAGCCCGCCTCGTCGACAAGAAGCGCCGCCAGCCATCCGGCTATAAGCGCGAAAACATAATAATCCTTCAGTTTGAAATATGCAAGCCCGGTCCTGTCCTCCCCGGCGCGCGTCCCGCGGCGCATAAAAAAGGGCCGAAGCACCACCAGACAGAAAACGGCGAGCAGCAGCGAATGCATAAAATAACTAAAGGGTATGATATCGCCGATCATGTCCAGCGCCCCTTCCATTTTCGCGAGGACCTCGGTCCTCTCGCTTTCTGGAAGGTCGGCGGCGCGGACCATTTCCGTGACCTGTTTCCGCGAAACCTCGACGAGATCTATTCCCCTGTATTCCCGCAGATAATAATAGTTCGCGGAAAAGACCGCAGTAAGCGACAGCGCCGAAAGCGTCAGGTAAAAGACCAGGGGCTTCCCGGCCCTGAACGTGTAGCCGGCGGAGGCCCCTATCACCACCGGGGTGAGCAGGACCATCACATATTCCGGACCGGTCGGCGGGAAAAGAAACTGCGCCAGGACCATCCCCGCGATGAGCGGCCCCAGGCCGTACAGCACCCGCGCGCCAAGCCGGTATGCCGCCACCGCGGAGGCGGCCGCCAGGCAGATGCCCGCCAGCGCTGACGCGAACAACGCGCCCACGGCCCTACTGTACGACGAAGGGCATCAGCGCGATGATTCTCGCCCGCTTGATCGCGATCGCCAGCGCACGCTGATGCTTCGCGCAGGTTCCGGTTATGCGTCGCGGCAGTATTTTGCCCCGCTCGGTTGTGAACCGCTCGAGCACCTCGATCGACTTGTAATCGATGACGATGCTTTTATTCTGGCAGAAACGGCAGCCCTTTCTCTTGAAACGGGTGGGCCGGCCTCCCGGCCTTCCTTCGTCATCGCCCCCCTCCCTCGGATGGCGGCCCCGGGAGCCATCCCGTTCCCTCCTGGGAGCGGGTCCCTCGACGGGGGTTTCCCTGGCCGCCGGAGCTTCGACTGCGGGGGTCTCTCCGGCCGCCGGAGCTTCGACCGCGGCCTCAACGGATGGCTCTATAGCTTCAGTGCTCTTGATTTCATCTGACATGATTTCGTACCTCTGAATGGTATATAAACTGCCGGTTAAAAGGGAATGTCGTCGTCGTTAAACGAGCCCTCGCCGCCCACCTGCGGAGGCGGGCCGTAGTCCTGGGAATCCTGGCGGTCCGGCTGCCGGCTTCCCTCCTCCTTTCCGGAAAGAAACTGAAAATTCTCCACAACGACCTCGACGGTCGAGCGCTTGTTACCGCTCTGATCGTCCCAGGAGCGCTGCTGAAGCCTCCCCTCGATGGCGATGCGCTGTCCCTTCTTGCAATACTGGGCGATCACCTCCCCCGTTTTGGCCCAGGCAACGCAGTTGAAAAACGATACCATCTCCTTTTTCTCCCCGGAGACGGTATAGCTCCTGTTGTTCGCAATCGAAAAATTCGTAACGGAAGACCCGCCCTGCGTGTATTTGAGCTCCGGGTCCCTGACCATCCTTCCAATCAGCATCACCCTGTTTATATCGCTTGCCATGGAAATACCGCCTATGCTCGCCTAAGCGGTCCTGGCCGCGGGCACTCTTACAAAGAGATGCCGCAGGATATCGCCGTTCAGGCGGAACTCGCCTGTGATTTTTTGAATGGCCTCGGGCGGGGCCTCGATGTTCATGAGGGTGTAGTTGCCGTCGTTCTGCCCGTCGAGCATGTAGGCGAGTCTGCGATTCCCCCACACGTCCTCGGACACTACGTTTGCGCCGTTTTTCTGGAGAATGGCCTTGACCTTCTCCCTGTTGGATTCCAGCGACTCGTTTATGCGCAGAATCACCGTCAATTCGTATTTGTTCACGTTCTCCTCCCTTCTATGGATTATGCTGAAATCCGGCGAACCGTTTCCAGCAGAAAGGATTTCCACTATCTTCAGCGCCCGCTTTTTTTTCAACAAATATTTTTTCATATGGTTGATTTCGCCCGGCCCCTCCGGTAACATGGGCGCTTCAGAGAAACGACATAAGCGAACGATTCGGAATGGACCGGCAATCAAGCCCATGAAACACCTCGCTACAACCGCCGAACTCAAGGAAGGACTCGTGCTGCGCGCCTATCGCAGCGGATTTGGATACGCCCGTCTGGTAGTGGCGGGCGTAACGCCATATTTTTACGTAACCGAAGCCCCCGACGACTTTTACCGCTGCGTGGAAGCGGGGGAGACGCTTTCCGGCTATCTGTGGACCCAGAATTCCGTTTCATTCGAATTCGGGATGAGTGTCGCCGGAAAGATAAGCGTGCCGCCCGGGGGGTCCGATTCGTCCGCCGGGGACCGCCGGTTTCTTGCCATAGCCCACACCGTGGACATCACGAGTTCGCCCGAACGCCGCTGCCTCAAGGCATCGGTTTCGCTTCCCTTCCGTTTCTTCAAAATCAGCCTTGCCAAAAGCGAGCGGAGCTTCTACACGGAGGAGATAGATCATCTCGACGGCGTCATAACGATGTTAAGTGACCGCGAGGCCGTACTGGAAACGGACCACGACCTGGCCCCAGAGGCCCTCATCCGCGGACGGCTGAGCTTCGATGAAAATCATGTCGACATTACCGCGCGGGTCCTTTCGGCGGAACGGGGGCGTATCATGCGCTACGACATCGAATATACCGGCTTGGGCGAGCGCGAGCGTAACCGCATCCTCGAATACGTCTTTTCGATATACCGGGAATGACGGGCATCAGCCGCCTTCATCAACCACGACGGCCCCCTCCTCCATCACCACATCGAAAATATAGGCCTCCCTGCGTGAATCCAGCGGCGTATACACCACAAACTGCCCCTTGAACTCGAAGAGATCGCCCTCCGAGAGAAGCGAGCGATAATCATCTCCGTCGGCAAAAAGGTAAAAAGTGATTTTGGGGGAGACGAAGGGCCCCTCCAGCACTATCCGGTAGCGCCTCTTGTATCTACCGGTGGCGTCCACCGACACAACCCGGCCCCGGCCGCTTAAAATCTTGTTCAGATGACCATCCAGAAAAAAGTCCCTTCGAATGGCGGGCGAAGCCCTAAGTCCCGCATAGAAGTCGTCGGCAAGAACCGGAGAGCCGGCCTGCGTTTGGCCGTTTACGGCAATGGAAGCCGCGAGCAGGCCCCAAATGGAGCATACGGCCGCCGCTGTCCGCGTCATTCCCATTGCGCTCCGCCGATCATTCCGCCTCTTCCGCGAAGTCAACCGTATAGAGACGCGAATCCCGGTAAACCTCCAGCCGGTCCAGGCGCGAGGAATCGCGAAGAAAGACCTTGAAAAAATCGTCCACGCTTCCAACCGCGCGCCCGTTTACCGAACGAACCCGATCGCCCCTTTTCAAACCATGACGGTATGCCTCGCCGAGCGGCGAGACCGCCGAGATTACGACCCCTTCCGAACGGGAATCGTCGTCCAGTTCCATGCCGTACATGCCGAATATGTCCCGATCCTCCCTCTTCCCCCGCCTGTACTCATCCTTTTCGCGAAGGACGAGCGAATACTCCCGCACATGTCCTTCGCGCGCCGCCCGGATCCTTATCGTCGAGCCTACCTGTTTGTTCCCGACGGCGGCCACCAGTTCGCCAAGCGTCCCGATGCGCCTTCCGTCGACCTCGCGAATGATATCCCCGGTATCTATGCCCGCGGCCGCGGCGGGCGAGCCCTTCATTACGGACATTACCTCCACGGCGCTTCGCTCGCCCCTGCCCTCCATCCTTCGCTCCCTCGCGAGAAACCCCAGCCAGCCCCGCCGAATTCGACCGAAGCGCAGCAGTTCCTCGGACACCCTGCGCACCTGGGAGGACGGAATGGCGAAGCTTATGCCCTGGAATCCCCCGGAAACCGTCCGGATCGCGGTATTCAGCCCCACCAGCTCGCCCCGCAGGTTTACGAGCGGCCCGCCCGAATTGCCGGGATTTATTGGAACGTCCGTCTGGATAAAATCCTCAATATCCGCGAAACCTATATCGCTTCGCCCAGTCGACGAGATTATCCCGCTGGTAAACGACTGCCTCAGGCCATATGGAGTGCCCACGGCGATGACCCATTCCCCCTCCTCCAGGCCGTCGGAATCGCCAAAAACAACCGGCGTAAACCGGGCGTCCCTGCCGGCGGCCATCTTCAGAATGGCTATATCGGTTTTGGGGTCGGCAATGAAAAATTCCCCCCCGGAAACCGGTTCGGCCTCGTATTCCGAGCCGTCGGCAAGAACGAGCTGATAGTAATCGCCCTTTCGTACCACGTGATAATTGGTGACTACATGGCCTTCGCGGGAAATGACTGTTCCGGAGCCGAATCCCGACTTCGCGTAGGTCCGCCTTCCGTCCTTAACCGAGGTACGGTAAATGATGATGTTTACGACCGAAGGTTTAACCTTTCGCGCGGCCTCCACGAACACGCGGTTCATCTCCGCCGCCGGAGCAAAGCGCGCACTCGCCACAAAGGCGAACAGTGAGGCCAATAAGCAGGCTAATTTTTTCATCGCGCACCCATCGAGGTCGAAAAGCGGCCGAAATTCCGTGGATCAGCGCTCGGAAACGGCTGCCCGATCGAAATAACTCTCTTTATTGGAATCGCGGTATTTGTCGAGGTCAATCCTTTTTCCCCTCGGAGTGGCCCCCCTTTGGCCGCCCCTGACCTCCATGCCGGCCAAAAGCGAATAGACACCGACGGCCACTCCCTCGGCGATCTCATCCTGGCGGGATGTGAGAATATGGCGGAAATGGGGCCTGTTGAAATACCCAAGCTCCATGAAAGCCGTCACCGCGTTGAGGTAAAGGGGCATGTGCCACACCGAAACATAAGGCTTCGAGAGCCGCTGGTCAGGGTGGTCCACCCCATGACGTCGGAGCGACATGAGTATATAGCGGATAATCTCCGCCGAGGCGTAGTGGTTGTCGCCGCCAAACCCCTCATCACCCGCGTCCCGCCTGTATCTCTCGAATACCGAACGTTCCCTGTCCCAGTACCTGCCGGTCAGGCTGATGGTCTTCGGGGATGCCGCGTACGGCGAGAAATCCGGATGATTCCGCGCCCTTTGCTCCCAGCCCGCATCGTCCCTGTATCTCCAGCCGACCATATTGTACCGGTATCCCTTGAATCCGGCCGGGTTGATTTTTCGTTTCGCGTCGAGGGGGAAACCGGAAAAATAGAGCATGGAGTCGTTGAGAAACCACTCGAAAGCCGAACGCGAGCTCTCCTCATCGAACCAGTCCGCATACGGGCTCGAATGGAAAAATTTTGCGCCGGACATCTCGCCGCGCATCACCCTGAGGCCGTTATACAAAAACCCAAAGGACGGAACTATGACCGGGTTCATCCCCCGGAAATACGGGGACCCGCTTCTGGCCACATGAAGGCTTACCACCAGGTGCGGCCGCATCGCGTTGATGCGGGAGATCCTTCCCGGAAGCATCGCCCCGTCGGGGCCCGGATAATCGAAAATCCTGAACTCTCCGTTCGGATCGGCGCGCGCGAGGATTTCCTTTTTGTTTCGAGAATCCCCGCGGCTTAGCGACGCGTCGATAACGATACGCGGCGGCGGCGTTTCCGAATACCGTTCGAGAATCCGGGCGAATCGCCCGTAATCCCCGCCCTCCCCGCAGAGGGCCAGAAGCGCAGCGGCCCTTCTGGCGATTTCATAGACGACAACGTGCTCTTCTATCGGGCCCCACGAGGCCCCCTCTTTGAACGGCTGGAGATAGGCCCTCGAGATGGAGTCGTACCTGTCGCCATGAAGAGAACGATCGGGCAGGGATATCCCCCCGTGCCCCGGATCCAGAACCACCCTGAATCGGGGGAACTCCATTCGCACGGTGGATTCGGGGATGAGAACCGCGAGCAAAGCCACGAAAAAAACCGCCGCGTTCCTCACACGGCGAAAACTTGTAAAGTGGATCATCAGCCCCGTGCCATGGATTTGATAAAATAAAAAAAGGGGAAGAACCTTCCCCCTTTTATTCCTCGAATTGACTATACGCCCCTATTTGGCGGCAGGCTCCGCCTTTGCCCTCTCGGGATTCAGCACCCTGTTCAGATTGTCCGCCTTGTGAACATCGAACTTCCCCTTGGAGTTCGCCGGGTCGAGCTCTTCCATGATCCTTATGCCATAGGCCTTCGCGACGCGATAATGCAAAATCGATGTCCGGTAGAGGCCGTCGGTATAGCTGTTCTGGGCATCGTCAAGCTGGCCATACGCTATCCTCAGGCGCATCATGTTCTGAAACACCACCTTTCCCTTGTTGGGGTCGGACTGGCTTCGCTCGTCCAGCGAGAGATCGAGGATGGTGTCCGCGCACTGAAAAAGAAGCGTCTGGGTGTAGTCCTTATAGTATTCGCTGATCTTCTTGAAAAGGTCGCCGATCGCCTTTTTGTTGTTCTCCAGCTCTACGCGGGCGTAGATGACGTCGCGCTTGTAGAAGTAACCGACGCCCTTCTTGTACTGGTCGTATATCTTCTTGTAATCCCCTTCCCAGCCCTGGTCCTTGAAATTGGATGCTATCACCTTGAGAACGTATATCTTTTCCAGGTTTTCCTTGATGAGTTTTTCGGATACGTCGATGGCCTGAAAACGCGCGAGATAATTTTCCTCGGGCCGCTCGGCTTCGGAGTATTCCGCCCGAGGGTCCTTCTTGGCATCGTCCGCCTTCTTCTCCTGCGCCGGCGCGCCCGTCGCGATCACGCAGAGGGCAATAACGAAAACGAACAACTTAACGCCATCACTCAATTTCATAGCATCACTCCTTTTGGTCTGCTGTATTCATGATTCCGCGGACTTCCATGCCCGCGCCGCCTTTACGCCTGTGGCGGCCCCCCCGATTGAAAACCGTCGATACGCCCTGCCGCGGCGAATGCGACAGACGGCCGCCTTTGCGAGCGGCACATAGTATAAGGAACGTTTTAATTATAAGCAACATTTTTTTTTAAAATATTCTTTTTTCTTAAAGGGCTCTGTGCCCTTATTATGTCATATATCCTGCGCGGACCCTTTCTCCCTCACCATAATGATCCTCACGTCCATTACGTTCGTGTTTGTCGGCCCGGTGACTATGAGGTCTCCAAGCCTCTCGAAAAAATGATACGAGTCGTTCTCGGAGGCGTATTTTCCTGCGTCGAGTCCGATCGCCATTGCGCGGCGCACGGTCCGGCCATCGGCAAACGCGCCCGCGGCGTCGGTTGGACCGTCGGTGCCGTCGGTGCCCACGCTCGCCACGCAAATGCCTCTCGTGCCATCCAGCAGGATGGCCGATTGCAGTGCAAACTCCATATTCCTTCCGCCGAGCCCCTTCCCCCTGACCTCCACGGTCGTTTCGCCGCCGCTGATGAGGCACGCCGGGGCCGAGACCGGATTCCCCGAAGCGACCATCTCTCGAGCGATCGCCGCGTGGAACATCGCGGCCTCTCGCGTATCCCCTTCGATAAGCGAAGACAGCACTACCGGGGTGTAGCCGAGGGATTTCGCCCTCGAGCGCGCCGCCTCGAGCGCCAGTATGTTGGACGCGATGACAATCCCGGTCCCGCCGGAAAAGCACTCCTCCCCGACCTTGGGGTTCTCCGGAAGGAGCCCTTTGACGCCGTCGCGGAGACGGCCCAGCACCGGAGCCGGGACGGAATCGGCAATGCCGTAGCGCTCCAGAATGGAGAGGGCTTCGGCGAAGGTGGAGGCGTCCGGCACAAGGGGCCCCGAGGCTATCACGTCGGGGTCGTCCCCTACGACGTCGGATATCATGAGGTTGATGACGGTCGCGGGACGGGCCGCGCGGGCGAGGTTTCCGCCCTTGATGAGCGAAAGATGCTTGCGCACCGCGTTCATCTCGTGGATGGAGGCGCCGCTTTTAAGGAGGAGGTTCGTGGTTTGCCGTTTCTCCTCGAGCGTTACAGGCGGCGCCGGAAGCGGGAGGAGCGCGGAGCCGCCGCCGGATATCAGGCTTATGATGAGGTCGCCCGCGCCCGCGCCCGTTGCCATATCCAGTATACGCTCCGCGGCGCGGCGCCCCTTTTCGTCGGGAACCGGATGCGCCGCCTCGATGGTCTCGATCCGGGCGAGAGAAGTCGTATAGCCGTATTTCACCGAGATCAGGCCGGCGCTGATGCGGTCGCCAAGCAACTCCTCTACGGCCCTCGCCATGAGGGCGGTCGCCTTGCCGGCCCCCAGCACGAAAATCCTGCCGAAAGCGTCAAGATCGAACTCGCGGATGGTGCTCCCCCGCGAGCGGACCAGGAGTTTCCCGGCCTGAAGCCGCAGGTGCTCCAGCACCGCCCCCCGCGGATTTACCGCCTCTATGGCTGCACTATATACTTCCCGGATGTCGTCCCTCAATCCTTCCATCGACACGCTCCCCTGTCAGGCGCTTTTCGATCCCTTTTATATCAGCCGCAGGGTTCCATTGCAAGCCCTTCTCCATGACTCCGGACCCGCAAATCAAAACTTGTTTGACATCCCGCCGTAAATGACGCCGAGTAGGCCATCATTATTTAAACAGTGAGGCCGGCGGATGATCTCGTTTCCCGGACGCGAAGAGGTGATTCGGCGCGTGTACGACCACGGGCAGGAGCGCATTTTTGACTTCTGGAACGAAATTTCGGATTCCGAAAAACTGCGCCTCTTGGACGACGTCGAATCCATCGATTTCACGCTGCTCGAACGCCTCTTCCGCCAGGCGGAGCAGGGCTCGCCGCCGCCCATGGGTTTCGAGCCTGCGCCCTACATCCCCCTGGCCGGTGAAGAAGAAGGCGGGGCGGAATTCCGGGAAGCGCGGGAGAGGGGGCGGGAGCTCATAAGCGAGGGGGCCGTAGCCGCGTTCGTCGTGGCCGGCGGACAGGGCTCACGTCTGGGATTCGACGGCCCCAAGGGCCTGTTCAGCGCGGGCCCGGTATCCGGAAAATCGCTTTTCCAGATCCACGCCGAACAGATCCATAAGAGCTCGGAGAAATTCGGCGTTCGCATACCCTGGCTCATCATGACCTCACACTCCAATCATGACCAGACCGTGCGCTTCCTCGAGGACAACTCCCGGTTCGGCCTGGATGCCGCGGACGTTTACGTTTTCCCCCAGGGGATGATCCCATCGCTCGATTTGGAGGGAAAGCTCATTCTCGAAACGCCATCGTCCATATTTAAAAACCCGGACGGTCATGGCGGGAGCCTCGGCGCCCTGGCCGGCTCCGGAACGCTCCATGCGATGCGCGAACGCGGCATCAGAATAATTTCCTACTTCCAGGTGGACAATCCGCTGGTGTCGATTATTGATCCGCTGTTCATCGGCTTTCACTCGCTTCGCAAGGCCGATATTTCCAGCAAGGGCCTCATGAAGGCCTATCCGGAGGAGAGAATAGGCGTTTTCGTCCGTTTCGACAACGGCGCCATCGGCGTGGTGGAATACTCGGACCTGCCGGAGGAACTTCAGAAACAGCACGACGAGAGGGGGAGGCTTCGTTACCGCATGGGCAGTATAGCGATCCATCTGTTCGGCGTAGATTATCTCGAGAGCATAACGGGAGGCACGGACCTCTCGCTCCCCTTCCATGCCGCCAGAAAGAAAATCGGTTCATATACCGCAAACGGAATCCGTGAGATCGACGGATATAAATTCGAAAAATTCGTGTTCGACGCCCTGCCGCTCACCGACCGGAACATCGTGCTCGAGACTAAACGGGAGGAGGAATTCGCCCCAATCAAGAACTCCTCCGGGGTCGATTCGGTCGAATCGGCGCAGGGGTTGATGGATGCGCGCGCGCGCCGCTGGCTGCGCGAGAGGGGCATCGACGTTCCGCCCTCCACCGCCGTTGTCGAGATATCCCCTCTACTGGCGCTCGAGCCCGGCGATATCCCGACATCCCTCCGTGTACCGGACCGCAAACGCGTATACCTTGAACCTGACAAAGATTGAGGAGAAGCCAGGCCATGCGGCACTATATCGAGAAAGTCAGTACGCTGATAGAGTCTTTTCCCTATATCCGGGAATTCTACGGAAAGACCATCGTCATCAAATACGGCGGCCACGCCATGGAGGAGGACAGGCTGAAAAAATCCTTCGCCACCGACATGGTGCTCCTTAAACTGGTGGGCGTAAATCCGGTCATTGTTCATGGCGGAGGGCCGCAAATAGGCAGCCTATTGAAACAGGTCGGCAAGAAGAGTGAGTTCGTTGCGGGCATGCGCGTGACCGACAGCGAGACCATGGACATCGTCGAGATGGTTCTGGTGGGCAAGGTCAACAAGGAGATCGTCCACAACATCAACATGGTCGGGGGCCGCGCCGTTGGGCTCTCCGGCAAGGACGGGGGGCTCCTCATAGCGCGGAAACTCTTTTATGAGGAGAAAGGGGACAGGCTGGACATAGGCCAGGTCGGATCCGTAAGCCGCGTCAATCCAAGGGTGATAGAGGCGCTCGATCGCGATAAATTCATACCGGTCATCGCACCCATCGGCTACGACGAAGAGGGCCTTACGTATAACATCAACGCCGACACGGCGGCCGGCGCCATCGCCAGGGCCCTGGGCGCCGAAAAGCTGATTCTCCTCACCGACATCGAGGGCGTAAAGATAGGCGGCGCCCTTGCTTCCACGCTAACGGCTCCGGAGATCCCCGGCCTGATCGCCGGCGGCGAGATTAGCGGCGGAATGATACCCAAGGTCAACTGCTGTCTGGACGCGCTTAAAGGCGTAAACAAGGCCCATATAATCGACGGCAGGGTCGAACACGCGGTGCTCCTCGAAATCTTCACCGATGCAGGAATCGGAACCGAGATAGTGAACTGACTTGCGGCCGAACCCCATAACCGGCGGTCGTGGAGGCGGCGTTAAGGAATTTTTGTTTGACAGAAAGTCGAGCCCACATAGAGTAACCCATGGAGGGTTGTCTGAGTGGTCTATAGAGGCGGTCTTGAAAACCGTTGAGTGACAAGCTCCGGGGGTTCGAATCCCTCACCCTCCGAAGCCGCCAAACCGATCAAGCGCGAAACTGGAGAGATGCCCGAGAGGCCGAAGGGGACGGTTTGCTAAACCGTTGTACCAATACGGTACCGAGGGTTCGAATCCCTCTCTCTCCGAAAGGACATACGCAGTGAAGCTGGCACAAGCCCTAAGAGACCGTCTTCCAGTGCTGAAGTTACAGGCGCTTGCCGCGCTGCGCTACTTAAGGCACTTCAAGAGTAACTGGCCCCGCACGAAGGAATGGCTGCTTTTCGCAAGGGACAGGATTGTCGCGGCGGCCCTCTACCTCCACGACATAAGACGGCACTGGCCCGAAATACGGGCCGGCCTGGAGCGCTACCGGGAAGAGATCTTTCGGCCAATGTACAACAAATACTTCGCCGCGGCGGCCTATATACCGTTCATCGGATGGCTCGCGCCCCTTTATCTCAAGCCGGAAGACTCACTCTGCCGTGAAAACGGACGCCGCGGCTTTGTACTTGCGGTTTGTTCCATCGGAACGGCGTTGGCGCTCTTCTTCCTTTATTTCGTCTTTGTGCCTCGCGAATGGCGCCCGGTCCGTTTCGTGCTTGCGCTCTCCGTATATCTGGTTCACCTTGCTTATTTTTCCGTCTGCGCCTGGGCCGCATATAGTCTTATTGCCGAAAAAAGGCTTGAAATGCCCTGGCTCGAAAAATATATTCGCATCGTGGAGTTGTAAGGGCCGCGCGACATATAATGCGTCTATAGCTCAGCTGGATAGAGCGCCGGACTACGAATCCGTAGGTCAGAGGTTCGAATCCTCTTAGACGCGCATAAAAAAGTAAAAAGGGCGGGATAATCTCTCGTCTTTTCTTTTTTTTCGAAAGGGCCCGTGGCGAAAGGGACGCGGATGGCATGGGAGGCGAAACGCCGGATGTATGACGACGACCGGTTCATGCGAATCGCGCTCGAAGAGGCGCTGATTGCATACGATGAAGGCGAGATTCCGGTCGGCGCGGTCATAACCCTCGACGGAGAGGTTCTGGCGCGCGCCCACAACCGCAACCGCGCACTGGGGAACCCGCTTCTGCACGCGGAGATGATCGCGATCGAGGGGGCCGCGCGAGCCCTGGCAAACGAACGGCTCAATCGATGCGTAATGTATGTGACCAAGGAGCCGTGCGTAATGTGCGCGGGCGCCATCGTTCACGCTCGCATCGAACGCCTCGTTATCGCCGCGGAGGACCTAAAATATGGCGCCTGCGGCACGGTATTCTCGGTATGCGGCGATCCGCGCCAAAACCACGTCCCGGCCATCGCCTTCGGCCTTTTACGCGCCGAGGCCTCGTCCCTTCTATCCTCGTTTTTCAAAAAGCTTAGAAACGGTAAAATGCATCGAACCGGCGCCCCACCGAAGGATGAAATTTCATAAAAACCGTCAAACCCTTGACAATTCGGGCCGGGTCATTTTTTATAACACCTTATTGTCCGGTACGGAACCCCGCTTCCGTAGACTCCAGAATGAAGAGCGTACCGAAATGCAAAGAATCTTGACTTTCACGCTTATCATCCTGTTCGGCATCAGGCTCGCCCTGGCCGCGCAGGAAGCCCCGAACAAGGAGCTGGCGCCGGCCGACAGGCCGATCGTTGAAGACAGGGCCGCAATCGATAAGGCCTCGGACGCGGAGAGATCGACGGTAAGGCTCCCCGTAAACCTCTATGACACCCACAGCTTCGACGAATCCACATGGCCTTACATCCGCGGCGGAGTGTACGCGTTCGGCCCGGGTTTCGTGACAGTGTGGGGGATCATAGAATGGGGTTGGTTCGACCGGCCCTCGTTCGATTACAAACCGTCCCATGTATGGGGGGCGCATGCGCTTAACGGAGCCTCCGACAAATTCGGCCACCTGTACGCAACCTACGCCGTCAAACGGATGTCCACCTTTTTCTTCCGCTCGACCGGCTCGTCCCCTGTCAGGGCCAACATAGAGGGCGGCATCTACGCAAGCGCCGTTCAGCTCATACTGGAAACCGGCGACGGCTTCTCATCCGCCCAGGGATTCGATATCTACGATGTGGTCTTCAACTCCATCGGCGTCGGGATCGGCATGCTGCTCGACGGCTTTCCAGTGCTCGACCGGATGTTCGCCCTGCAGTGGGAATATGTGCCCACCAAAAAATATAGAAAAGCGGTAGCGAGGAGGGATAGCAGCGCGGATTTCTTCACCGATTACAGCGGCCAGAAGTACCTGCTGGTCACCAAACTCGGGGGAATCCCGTACCTGTCACTCACGCCGCTGCGCTATGTGAATATAGACCTCGGCTATTATGCCAGAGGCTATTACGACAAGAACTTCGACCCGAGCACGCGAAACCTCTATATCGGGATCTCACTCAATTATGCTATCGCGCTCGGCGACCTTCTCCCGACCGGATGGACATCCTCCACACTGCAAACGGCATTCAATCACTACCACCCGCCCTTCGACATCGAGGCGAAGGACTGGGAACTGACCAGGACGAGAAATATGTAAGGCCACCCGCCAGGCTTATATCTTTAGGCTCACCCGTGGGCGGCATCTTGCGATGCCGCCCACGGGCGTTTTCCATCACCGGTTAAAACAGCTTTTTCAGCTTCTTCGCGGCCTTGTCCTTCGCCTTGTCCGCCTGTTTGTCGACGACCTTCTCCACCTTCTTTTCGGCCTTCTCCTGCACCACATCCTTAATATCGCCCGCCGCGTCCTTTATCAGATCGCCGATGGACGGTATCTTCGGCGCGACCAGTTTGACATCGGGCTTGGACATGGTGCCCGAAACCTTATATTGGAGAAAAACCTTCCCCTCCTTGTTGGTAAGGGCCTTCATGGCCGAGTCCGCGACCTTCTCGGTCTTTACGTACTTCTCCAGCTTGGCCGCCTTTATGCCCTTCTCGACGTTCCTGGCGATCCCCTCACGGATGGGCTTGTTGTGCTTTTCGGCAAGCAGCATGTCCATATCCATGCCCACCGCCTTCGAATTGATGTTGGTCATGCCCGCGAAGTTGAGCTCGTAGTCGTCGGTAGCAATCCTGCCGTCGCTTATCTTCACCGTGCCGCCCCTGTACCATACGTTGACAAGGGCGTTCTTCCACTTGATATCGTCTTTTAAAAAGGCGAACTTCCCGCAGTATTTCTCCAGCTGCTCGACCTCCTTAAGCCTTTCAAATATCTGGAGTCCCGTCATGGTCCCATATCCGGAGCCCGCTTTGGCGGAAAGTTCAGGGTCCACCTTCTTCGTTTTGGGATCGAACGGCTTGACGGACCCGTTTATCGAAAGGCCGATATCGAAACTCTTAACGCTCCCGGTCTGCACCTGGCCGATTGTCTTGATTCCTGTTTCTATTTTCAGCTTTACCGAGTTCTTTTTTTCGAGGTTTTTCGGGTCGATCTGGATCGAATGGACAAGCGCCGTAAGGTTATATACCGAAAAGCTCTGCTTTAGGCCCTGGTCCACAAACGAGATCAGGCCCTTCTCGATTCCGACCTTGCCTATTGTAATCTCCAAGGGGAGATCGTCCGCGGTAAACGGCTTCTGGGGCTGTTTGGCCTCCTCGGCCTTTTTTTTCGCCTCCTCCCGTTCCTTTTTTAAAAGCTCTTCCTTCTCCTCCGCCGTCATTTTCTTCGGCGCCAAAAGGTCCGAGAAATTGAACTGCCCGCCTGGATAGCGAACCACATTTATCACCGGCTCGAACAGCACAAGCTCGCGAAGCTCCACCTGTTTTTTAAGAAGCGGCAGGAACTTGAGCTTGAAGGTGAATGAGGAAAGCCCCACAAAGAGGTCGTTCGCCGCCACCGGCTTGCCCTTCAACGCCTCTCTTTGGGGCTGGGTTTTGAAATTGGAAATTTTGACGTCCTTCACCTGGATGCCCGATACCACCGAAAAAACGCTCACGTCGATTGAGCCTATCGAGACCTGCCTGTTCAGCGCGTTTTCCATCTGTTCGTCGATCATGTCCTTGTCGACAATGAGCATGACGGCAACGCTCGCCGCAATGATAAGAAAGAATACCGTCCCCAGGGCAATGCCCAGCCATTTGAATACCTTTTTCATCGCGCCCTCCTGATTCCTGCGTCTTTAATCTCCAAAACCAGTGCATACTAGCGCCGACATCCCGGCGTTACGTCAAAAAAATACAAGCCCCCGCGACGCACAGAAGCGCGGTGTCAGGACCGCGCCTCTGTATCATCTTTACAGGCGCCCGACGATACGGGCGCGCCCTCGGCTATTCGAACTCGTTGTAATAGATGGCAAGCACGGCCCCAACGGCCTTTTCGCTTATCGAGATCTTCTCCTTTTCCAGGGCCTTGACGATGTCCTTTCGTTTGTATACCGGGTTCTGACGCTTTATATCTACGATGCGCTGAACCACTCTTCGTTCGATGGGCCTGGCGGAGCCGAACATCCCCCTGCTTTCGTAGGCCATAACGGCATTCACGAGCCTGTCCAGCCGCTGAAGCAGGTACTCCGGGTCGCGTGCGCGGATATACGCCAGCGGATCGTTCACCGCGGCGATAGTTTTCTCGCACAGCTCCTCCTCGTTTACATACTCCCCGTATACGCGGACGAACATCTTGTCCCGTGTAATGCGGTAGTTGTAATATACGCTATCGTAATACGAGAAGAAGAGTCCGGCCGGCAGGTAGTCGAGAACATTAACGCCCTTGTACCTGAATTCCGAAGGGACGATGTTGAGCTCGAGCACGTCCTTCGAGTATTCGAAGCTCATTCTGCCGATCTTGATATGGCTCCATGAGTTAAAATCGCTCTTTATCTTCAATATGCGCTCGAAGACCGCGTCCGGGGGCTCGGAATCGTATCCCACTACGAAGGCGTTCCCGTCGGAGTCTTTAAGGTGTAATACGGTGCGCCCGTTGTCGGTCTCTTCGCTTTCCACGACGATCTTCGCCGCGGCCCAGTCGTAGGCATCCAGCCGGGAGGTCCCGGCAAGAGCAAGAAGCATTAATACGATCGCGAAAGGTTTCATACTCACTCCTGTTGCGCCTTGATGAGAATTCTATCGAAGGGTTGTATCTTCCTGCCCTCCTGGGCCTCCACGACCCGCGCCATGATCCCGGCGTCTCCCGCGTAGAAACTGATCCGGCCCACGTATTCGTCGTCCTTGCGGAACACGAGGGCGGTGGTTCCGTCCTTCACCATGTTTACCGCCCTAAGATAGACGTATATTGCGTTTGGATCGCGCGGGTCGACAATGTAGCCGCTCTCCGGTTCGGTGCGGGAGAGATAATCGAAGGCAAAGCGGAAGTGGCCAAGCTGTGCGCTTTTCACCCGCACCGAGTCGGCAAGCCCCCCCCACATCCTTTCATAACGGCCGGTCAGCTCGCGGGAAAAATACTCGATCTTGTCCAGCGACGGGGCCACGGAGTTGATGTAGGGTATCCGGTTCAACCGGCGGATGACGGATTGCTGATCGGACTGCATTTTGCGCATCTCGGTAAACTCGGCCTCGCTGTATCGCGCGTCGCTCGTCAGCTCCTTTTTATAATCGCGAAGCCTGGGCACGCCCTTCTCGAGTGGCGGGTTTTTATCCTCCAGTATTTTACGAAGATCACGCTCGGTAAAATGCGGGTTATATTTCAACACCGTTTCGGCGATCCGGTTCTCATAATACTGCTTCTGCCTGTCCATCTCAATTTTATGCAGTTTCTGGTAGTTGCCGACAATTGCCTCGGCCTTCTTGATGTTCTCCTGCAGGCGGGCGTCGTGCGCATCCAGCTTCTGCTGAAGTCCCGCCACCTCATGCTGCTGGTTTTTCAGCCGGGACCCGTATTTCGCGCGGATGTTTTTTTTCGTCTCCTCGTCCTTGGCGCGCGCCAGCTCGTCGTTCATCGTGCTTCTTGTTTCGCCCAGGCGCGCCCTGGCCCTTTCGAGTTCGCCTTCGAGGCGCTTTGCCTTGTCGAGTATCTCTATAAGGCGAATGTCCTCGAAGGCGGTAATCTCCACCTCCTCCCGGTTGAAGCGCTCCTGGATGAGCTGTGCGAGCATGAGCGTGCCGGCTATCAGCGCCACCATGAAGCCCGCTACGAGCAGATAGAAGCCGAAATTACGGTTCTTCTTCGTCTGCGCGAATTCGCTGTTCAGCGAATACTCCGGCGGTTTTCCGTCCGGATCCTGTATCGCCTCGGGGAGAAATATCGATGTGCCGTCATCCCGCGGCTCGATGTCCCTTATTTCGTTTTCATTTCCCATATGCCGTTCCAGTTCCTCGGTGGAGTTAAGTCAGACGTTCGCGCGGCGAAAATCCCGCCGACCGGCAGATCGCAGCGCTTGAACAGCTGGTTGGCCTTTCGCCAGTCCCCTTTATAATACAGTTCAAGCCCCGCGGAAAAGGCCTTCATGCTCTTTTCCAGCGCTTTCGTATAATCCTTTTTGAGCACAGGCCAGTATATCTTTTTGCCCTCGGTCTTTCCCTTGACCTTGACGACGTCGATCTCGAAAAATTTTATTTCGCCGGCATGCTCGCTCTCCTCGATGTCCTCTTTAATGTACTCGGAGCAGATTACCGGCAGCTTGTATTCACGCGTAAGCCCCTCCAGGCGCGAGGCGGCGTTTACATTGTCCCCTATGACCGTGTTTGTCATGCGGATATGGGACCCTATGTTACCGTAGAAGACGAGCCCGCCGTCGATCCCCACGCCGATCTCGAGCAATACCGCCTGATAGACCCTCTCCTGATCCTCGTTGAGGCTGCCCTTGTTCTTCTCTATGTCCTTCTTCTTCGCCGTCATGTCGGCGCGCAGCTTCTTCGCAAGATCTTGAAGAAGGTAGGCCGTTATGACGGATTGGTAGGACTTGTTCTTGTGCTCTCCCTCGTACTGATCGAGCGCCCCGAAGACCGCGAGCAGAGCGTCGCCGATAATGGAGCCGATGATGCCGTCGCGCTCCACCACCCGGCGTATGGCCTGATCGTAGTGAAGGTTCAGTAGCTTGATGATATCGGCGCCCAGCGTCTCGGTTATAAAGGTAAAGCTCTTGATGTCCGAAAAGAGAATGACAAGTTCGCTCTGCCTGCCCTCGAGGCGCACCTCGCGTTCGCGGTACGCCTTTATCACCACGTCGCGGTTGGCGAATTTTCTGAAGATGTTCAGCAGATTCGAAATGGTGCTGGCCAGCGAATTGAAGGCGACCCCCAGGAAGGTGATGTCGTCGTTCGGCGCGCCTTTCAGGTTGATGATTCGAAGCTGCTGCTCGTCGAGCATCGTCATTATCTCGCTCGTAATGATCCCTATAAAGCGCAGCACGTACCGCAGCACGTACACCCCGGCCACGCCGCAGATGATCGTAATGACCAGTATGATGACGCTAACGTCGCGGAAGACCGCGCGGGACTCCTCGTAGAATTCGTTTTGCTCCTCGGCGCGGATTATGAACACTTCCCATTTTGGATTATGCTTGTAGATCCCGAAATAGGCCTCGCCGTTGAAGTTGAACTGGATGATGCCTTCGCCGGTATTTTTGGCGAGCGCCCTGTCGAGCTCGGCGAGAGTGCCTTTGTCCTCGAATTTTTCGGACCTGGCGAAATGGGAGGCCTGGAACAGAATCGTACCGTCCGGCTTTACCCCCAAAAGCACCGATTTGCGCTTGCTGAACTCGTTAAGCGCCTTGTTCTCGATGCTGGAAAGCGAGCCCTTCATATCCTTGTTGTAATTATAGATCTCGAACTGGTTGTTGCAGTACACATAGATGTCCTTGAGGTCCTTTGCGAGCAATTGCCTCATCATATTGACCATCTTAGTGCGGTTGAACACCAGGTTGACGTAGTTACTGGTCAGGTTGGACACGAGGATAAAAAGGGCGAAGACCACGATGATCTTGAACGCCACGGGGACTATACGGGTCCCCCCGATAGTTTTGCCGAAGAGACTTCCCGTTTCTCGACTTTTCATTGTACCCGTCTGTAATCGCTTAGATTGGTTGAAGCCACGGCATGCCGGTCCGTTATCCGGTTCATCGGCGCCGTTTGCTCCATTTTTCTACCATGGATCAAATAAAAAATCACGCAAAAAATCGGTTTTTCTCCTAATTATTTAAAAAAATTATTGCCCCCATGGCTCGATGATTGAGGCCTCCCGGATGTGCCCGGTCGGGCGCGGCGGCGGAAGCCCGTTTTCTTATTGCAATCGGAGGTATCCCCTGGTATTTTGGGGATGCGCCGTTGGAACCGAAAATGGACACGATATTAGCGCGAGATTAGACCCAGGAGGCCTCCCCATGGAGCTAAACAATCCAGAAGCCACCGCACAGGCCCTCAGCCTGCTCCGGTCCGGCCAGCCTTTTCAATGGTACGTCATTACGCTTCTCGCCCTGGTCGCGTACGTCTATTTCAACGAGATCTCCAAAAAGAACTGGAAGGGGATCGCCGCAGGACTGTCGCTTTACATGGTCCACTGGTTCGTCGAGATAGTGAACTCGCTCGTACAGCATTTTTCCGGCCATGCCCTCTGGACGGTCCCAACGGGTACGGCGTTCCTCCTGCTTATAGGGGTGGGGGTCGAGCTATCACTCATGTTTTCCATCGCCGGACTCGTGTTCAGCAAGATTTTGCCCGCCGATCCCTCGATGAAAATAATGGGCGTCAACAACCGGCTGGTTTTCGCGATCGGCAACGCCGCGTTCTTCTCCATCTTCGAGATTTTTCTCGTAAAGACGCCGGCGTTTGTGTGGGTATATCCGTGGTGGGGGGCGCTTACGGTCTTCATAACCGTATACATCCCCTTCTTCGTGGTGTCCCTGTACTGTTACGACTGGAAGCCGCGGACACAGCGGGCCGTCATCGGGGGACTTTTCGCCATCAACGCGGCCGCAATCATCCTGTTTGCGGGCTTTCTTGGCTGGATATGAACCGGCAGAGCGCTCTTCCCGGACCTTTTCCGTGACCGGGAACGACCCAAAAGAGCGCCCTGCCGCTTACCGGACCGCCCTGGAGAGCACAGCGGAGGGCCGGACCATTATTAAAACACCAGGGACTTTCCATCGCTGTCAATCTTTATGGTCGCTTCGCCGACGATATCCCCCCCGAGGAGTTTTACGGACAGCGGATTGAGCAGGTGCCTCTGTATGGCCCTCTTGAGCGGGCGTGCGCCGTATTGCGGATCGAACCCCGCGTCTGCAAGGAACTCCAGCGCCTTTTTGGAGATTTCAAGCTTAACCCCGCGCTCGAGGAGGCGCTTTGCCACCAAGTTAAGCTGCAGCTTGACTATCTCGGCTATCTGTTCGCGTCCGAGCGGGTTGAATATGATCACCTCGTCCACGCGGTTTAAAAATTCCGGTTTGAAACGCGACCTAAGCTCGCCCTCCACGCCCGCCTTCCTCTCCTCGTATGGTATCGACGTCTCGGAGATATAGGAGGTGCCGATGTTCGAGGTCATGATGATGAGAGTGTTTTTAAAATCCACGGTCCTGCCCTTCGAGTCGGTCAGCCGCCCCTCGTCCAGGATCTGCAGAAATATATTGAACACGTCCTGATGGGCCTTCTCTATTTCGTCGAACAGGAGCACGGCATAGGGCCTTCTGCGCACGGCCTCGGTGAGCTGACCGCCCTCGTCGTAGCCCACGTAGCCCGGAGGCGCTCCGATGAGCCGCGAAACAGAGTGCTTTTCCATGTACTCGGACATGTCTATCCTGATTATGGCCTTTTCATCGTTAAAGAGGAACTCCGCCACGGCCTTCGCCGTTTCAGTCTTACCCACGCCCGTTGGGCCCAGAAATATAAAGGAGCCCACCGGTCTGTTGGGGTCCTGTATTCCGGAGCGTGAACGGCGCACAGCGTCCGAGATGGCGCTAATCGCCTCTCCCTGGCCGACCACACGCCGGGCGATGATGCGCTCCATGCCCAGGAGCTTCTCCTTCTCTCCCTCCAGCATCTTGGCCACGGGTATACCCGTCCAGCGGGACACCACCTCGGCAATTTCATGCTCCGTGACCTCCTCTTTAAGAAGGCTCCGTTCCTTTTGGATATCGGCAAGCCTCGCGTTCATCTCGGACAGGCCCCGCTCGAGTTCGACGATCTTGCCGTAGCGGATCTCGGCCACGCGGTTGAGGTTGCCCTCCCGCTCCGCGCGGCTTTCCTCGCCCTTGAACCGCTCTATCTCCCCCTTTATCGAGCGAATGCGGGTAATGATCTCCTTCTCGTTCTTCCAGTGCCCTACCAGCTCGTCCTTCTTCTCGTTGAGGTTTGCAAGCTCCTCCTCTATCTTCCCCAGGCGTTCCTTGGAAACCTTGTCCTTTTCCTTCTTTACCGCCTCGCGCTCGATAGTGAGCTGGCGGATACGCCGCTCTATCTCGTCAACCTCTATCGGCATGGAATCGATCTCCATCTTGATGCGGGAGGCCGACTCGTCGATGAGGTCCACCGCCTTGTCCGGCAGAAAGCGGTCCGTTATATAGCGGTCCGACAACACCGCCGCGGCCACAACGGCCGAGTCGGAGATGCGCACCCCGTGGTGAACCTCGTACTTCTCCTTAAGGCCCCGGAGAATCGCTATCGTGTCCTCAACGCTCGGTTCGCTGGTAAAGACCGGCTGGAAGCGGCGCTCGAGGGCCTTGTCTTTTTCGATGTATTTCTGGTATTCGTTAAGCGTCGTCGCGCCTATGCAGCGAAGCTCCCCTCGAGCCAGCGCCGGCTTTAGCATGTTCGAGGCGTCCATCGATCCCTCCGCCGCCCCGGCCCCGACGAGCGTGTGAAGCTCGTCTATAAAGAGGACCACCTCTCCCTCGGACTCCTCTATTTCCTGAATCACTCCCTTCAGGCGTTCCTCAAACTCGCCGCGGTATTTTGCACCTGCGATTAGCGCTCCCATGTCGAGGGCGACGAGCCTTTTCCCCTTCAGGTTTTCGGGCACGTCCCCCTCCACGATTCTGTTCGCCAGCCCCTCCACAATCGCAGTCTTTCCTACGCCCGGCTCTCCGATCAACACCGGATTGTTCTTGGTGCGCCGGGTGAGCACCTGCATCACGCGCCGTATCTCCTCGTCGCGGCCTATGACGGGATCGAGCTTGTTCATGGCGGCGAGCCTTGTAAGGTCGCGGCTGTAGCGGTCGAGCGCGTTGTAGCGGTCCTCCGCGTTTTCATCGGTGACCCGCCTGCTGCCGCGCACATCCATCAACACCTTCAAGATGTTCTCCCGCGTGAACCCGGCCGCGTTCAGGACCCTGCGGGCCCTGTTGTCGCTCGAACCGGCCAGCGCGAGGATAAGGTGCTCCGTGCTCATATACTGGTCCTTAAGCTTTACCGCCTCGTTCCAGGCCTCGTTCAGCACATCGCGCATGGAAGCGGACAGAGCCCCGCCGCCGGGCCCGCCTCCCATCTGCCGCGGAAGCTTCTTTATCTCGGCCTCGGCCTCGCGCGCGATATCGTCGACCGGAACTCCGATCTTTAGAGCTATTGTCGAAAGCATGCCCTCTTCCTGGTCGGCGAGCGCCTTGAGCAAGTGTTCGGGCTGAATTTCGTAATGGTTGTTGTTCGTCGCCTCGTTCTGCGCGCGCGACAGGGCGTCCTGCGCCTTGAGGGTCAGTTTGTCCATTCGCATATATGCATCCTCCAGACAAAATTTCACAGGGCAGGCGTAGTCAGCCGCGGATTTCGCGGAGATGCCGGGTGGTATACTGCAAGCACAATGCGGAAGGCCTGGGGCTGTTTATATGGACGCCGTTGGGCGGAAGACTCGAGAGCCTTTCCCTCCGAACGTCATAATAAATATACCGCCCGAATACCAATTCGTCAAGGGCCGGAGCGCCGTCAGGCGGGCCTTTGTCGAAAAAACCCGGCGGGCCCGGCGGATGATATCGGCCTTCAGTCCCTGATATCCGTCGCGCCCCGGAGACGCTCCACCCTTTCGACCCGCACGCGGATAAACCAGAGCGGCGAGCTCATAAGCCCGTTTGCCGTATAATATCCGGGATTTTTCATTATTTCACGGAGAGTGGTCAGTGCCATGCCCGGTATCTGTTCCAATTCGATGCCCGTAATTATGGAGCGCGGGCTGAAATCGAAACCGTAGGGCTCGTCCGGCCTCATTCTAACCGTCACCCCCAGGGTGATATAACGGCCCTCCGCCGATTGCTTCTCCAAATAGCCGGCCAGGGCCGGATCGGACGGGTGTATCCAGATGGAGAGCCCATCTTCTGTTAGGAGTGCCTTCGCCGCGGCGCGTCCGGCTCCGGCGGACGAAGAGCCATGGCCCTCTCCGACCAGACGGAGCAGGGACTCGACATTGCTCTCCAGGCGCTCCCTGTTGATTATCCTGGCGCCGGCGATATCGGCGTAACGCTCACCCATTGTATATGGAGTGACGTCGTGGCGTTTCTCGTCGACGAAAAGCTCCGACAGAAACGGCTTCGGCTTTAGAAGCCTTCCACCGGCCCCTTCGACGAACAAGCCGCCCTTCCATTGCCCGCCGAAATCGCGGGCGTGGAAAAGCCGTCCGGACTGCATGAACACGTCGATCGCCTTCCCTTCCGCGTCGTACACCCGCTGGCGGTAGGCCGCCGGAAGGGAACGGCCCCTTCCCGTTATGGCCATCTGGCGCATGGCCTCGGCTTCTTCACCTCCTATACGGCCGAGAGGCACCGTGTAAATCGCAATGCCCTTCTTTCTCGCCTTTAGCGCCATGCGTTCGGCCAGGGCACTATCGCGGACCGGGGAATTCGACACCACCAACAGCACGCGCCCGGCCCCGTCGCGCCAGGGTACGCTGTCGACAGCCTGCGCAAGCGCCTTCCCCAGGGCCCCGGGGCCGGCTGCGCCCTTCGGGGTAATGGAGGCAAGCTCCCGCTTGAGGGAGAGAGGGGAGCTGAGCGCTCGAGGTCCCGGGGCGGCGCCCTTTCGGTCGGAAAACGGGGTGATGTACAGCCGTAGCGAGGCCTCCCAGCCGCCGGATATGGCGGAGGCGAAGACCTCGATTCCGCGTTTCACCGGCTCCCATTCCCCGGACATGGCGTAAGAGGCGTCGAGTACTACCGCGGCATCGATGGCCGCGGCCCGCGCTCCGGCGATTGCCCGGTCGGGATAGGTTACGAACACGCCGCGCACATCCCTTTCGACCAGCGCAAAAAGGTTTTCCGCCTGTGCGCGTTCCCGGGCGAGCACCCTGCCCTGCACCGGAGAATAGAGCACGCTTTCGGAGATCAATAGCCCGCCCGCACGCGAAAGCGTCCCGGTAAGGATAAGATCGATATATCGGCCGCGCCCGAGCGCGTTTAGGGACTCGGCGCTCAAGCTCCGGCGGGGGTCTATAGAAAAGCTCCGCATGTCGATTTCGAGCTCGCGCGGCGAATAAGGCCTCATTCCCTTTTTGAGGGCAAGCGTAAGGCCGAGAAGTTTCGCGTATTCCTCTCCGGTTCTTTCATCGAATTGCGCCGAGGGATCCTCGATCCGATAGGGGATAACCGCGATCTCGGCGGCCCCCAGCGGGGCCGACATAATAAGCGCACTCAGCAGGGCAAGCAATCTCATCGTTGTGCCTCCATAAGCCCCTTAAACGGGCCACAAGCGAAAGTCCCCGCCGCGCACCAGGCGGTCAATCGGCCGTGAACAGCGCAAACAGCAAGGCCCCCGCGGCGAAGCCGGCGATATGGCTTATCCACGCGATCCTGTCATCACCGCCGGAGAGGCCCGAAAGCTGAAGAAGAAACCAGATGGGCAGAAAGAGGAAAGCCCTCATCCTGACCGTGAAGAAGAGCATCCAGACATGAATTTTAGCGCGTGGAAACATGAAAAGATACGCTCCCAGCACCCCCGATACCGCGCCCGAGGCCCCCACAAGGGGAACATCCTCTCCCGGCGAGTAGGCGGCGAAGGCGAGCGCGGCGATTATCCCCATAATCAAATAGAAGGCCAGATAGCGGCCGCGGGTCATGCGGTCTTCGACATTGTTGCCGAATATCCACAGAAAGAGCATGTTGAAACCGAGGTGGAAAAAGCCTCCATGGCAGAACATGTACGAGACGAGCGTGAGAAGAGTGCCCGCCCGCCAAAAGGCTCCGTCTCCGCCAAGCGCCGTTGGGTTGAAGGCGAACCGGGAGGTGACCGCATCGAAGCCTCCCGGCCCGAGGACCTGGAACGCGTACGCGACGCAATTTGCGGCTATCAGTAGGAAGCTAACCAGCGCGAAACGCCTCGTAGGGTTTTCGTCCTTATAGGGGATGAACACCGGGCGTCTCCGATGGGACCGTTATCTGCGGTCCGATGCGGGCCGAGCGGGTCGGCATGGGGCCGGCTTTCCTCATTTTACGACCGACAACCCGTCATAGAGATACTTGCTCCTGGCGAAGTACTCGTCCCCCCGGCCGGATGAAACGTAACATGCGCCGCCTATCCTGGCCCCGTCGGGGATGCGCGAGTCCTTTCCGATGAGCGTGATGCTCTGATAGATGGATTTTGGAAAATCCTTGCTCTTCAACTGCTCGTGCTCCGAACCCACATTGCAGCGATTGCCGATGGTAAAGCGGCTGTCGGAGGGCACATCGGCGCGCGGCGGAGTCCTTTCGTCGATTACGGTCTTTACTACGCTCGCCCCCGCCCCTATTCTATTGTATGGAAGAACGATCGAGCCCATTACCGTGGCCTTTTCATCTATCTCCACACCGGGAAAAATGATCGAGTTCTGCACCGTCCCCTTGATGACGCAGTTGTCGCTTACGAACGAGCCCGAGACCCTTGCGTGCTTTCCGAGAAACGCGAACCCTTCCCCCGGAATAAACCCCTTCATGGCGGGATCGCCGAACACCCGGGAGAAAAGGTCCCGGCTTTTCATCAGCGACATGTTAAAACGGTAATAATCCGGGATGCTCTTGATGGGCCAGTAATGCGCGCTCATCATCTCACTTTTTATTCCCCTGTTGATGAGCGCGTTTATTATCATCTCGAAGAGGTTAGGCGCGTGCCTTCCCTCATCCATGGCCTCATTGATGACGGAAAGGAGGCTCTTCTGGTTGGCGATGAGAATGGTATAGGCCATCGATTCCCTGCTCGTGGTCTTCATGCTGAAGAGCATGGCGCCGGCCTTTTTCTTTTTCTTGTATTTTTCGATTAGCCCCGCGAAGTCGATGATCGATGGATTGTCGCCGTTGTAAATGATATAGTAGTCGGTATTGCTGTCCATCACCAGGTTGTAGCACAACCTGACGTCGGAATAATCGCGGGAGACAACCTTGATCGCCGGAAATTTTCTGTCCTTAAAGGGGCCGTAGTTCTCCACATACGATTCGAGGTCATCCTCGCGGTTGTTGTAAATGATGGTGTGCCGCGCGCCCGACGAGCTGGAGTTGCGGATGGTGAAGTCGACCACGCGGAAACGCCCGCCGAATGGCAGCAGATATTTCGAGCGGTCTTCCGTAAGCGAAAGAAGCGATTCGTCTCTGATTCCGGGATATGAAATGATGGTAAAATCGTCCATAATGCCCCGCGTCGGGAACGCCACAGGTGACCTGATGGAAGCTATTTATAAAACTCGGGAGTAAAAAGCAATTAAAAAACCCGGCGGCCGAACACGCCCCCGATTAAACGAAAAATGGTTTGCGTTTACCGTCCGCGCGTGCGAAATACCGCGAAGATGAAAAGGCACCGTCTTACACTCGGCCCGGACGGCCCGTCCGGCGATTTCCCGGAGGGGACACCTCTCGTCGACGCGCTTTCCGACATGGGCGTGCTCCTCCGCACCCCCTGCGGCGGCAAGGGCGTCTGCGGCAAATGCTGCGTGCTTATTGAGAACGGTGCGCCCGCGCGCACCGCGTCCGATGAGCGCTTCTTTCCGGAGCGGCCGCTGCAGTTCCTGGCCTGCCGGGTTTCGATTCGCGGAGACATGACGGTCCGCGTTCCGAAGCCCGTTTCGCCGGCGAGGCCCGGGCGCCCCGCGCCCCCGATTCCCAACGACCCGGCCATCGCGATCGACATCGGCACCACCACGGTCCAGATGTCCGTCGTCGACAGGTCCACGGGCGCGGCGTATCCCCTCGGCTCCTTCCTCAATCCCCAGCGCCGCCACGGGCACGACATCATATCCCGCATAGCCGCCTCCTCAGACCCCGCCACGCATTCCTCGCTGGTGCGCGTCATTCAGGGATCCATCGGCTCCGCCGTCCGGACGGCCTTCGAGGCGGCGGGCGCCGACTTCGCAAGGGCCGGGCTTGCGGTCGTTTCCGGAAATACGGCCATGACCCATCTCTACTTCGACCTCGATGTAAAGGACTTCGGCGTATTCCCATACGCCGTCCGCGAGCTCGACTACGAGGGGCTTAACAAGCCCGGGGGCCTGCCGGCCTCAACTCGTGTGGCCGCGCTCCCCTCGGCCTCGGCCTTTCTGGGGGGGGACTTGGTCGGCGGCCTTGCGTTATCCGAGGATTCCGGGATACGACGAAACGCGTTCTTTATAGACATCGGGACCAACGGCGAGATGTTCCTCCGCAACCGCATCGGAGGCGCCTATGCGACCTCCTGCGCCATGGGGCCGGCCCTGGAGGGAATGAACATATCCTCGGGCATGACCGCGGACGAGGGGGCTATCAATCATCTGCGCGTTTTAGACGGCGGCCTCGTCCCGGAGGTAATAGGCGGCGCGGAGGCGGTAGGTATTTGCGGAACCGGCATTGTGGACGCGCTTGCCATCATGCTTCGCGAAGGGGTGGTGCGTCCCGGCGGGGCCTTCGATCGGGCGGCGGTCGACGCGTCCCGGCTATTCGCCGGCCGCCTCGAAACATCAAACGGCATCCTGTCCTGCCGGCTCGCCGACGGCGTCTTTCTGAACCAGAAGGACATTCGAAACATCCAGCTCGCCAAGGCGGCGAGCCTCGCGGCCGCGACCCTGCTTCTGCGGGAGGCCTCCTGCCGGACCGAGGAGATTGAGCACGTCTTCATCGCCGGGGCCTTCGGCGAAAACCTCGATATCGACAACTTCCGCTCCCTCGGCTTTATTCCTCATTTTCCCAACGCCGAGTACCGCTTTATGGGGAACACGAGCCTCAGGGCCGCAGAGCTCGCCTGCGCGGACCGCGGATTTATAGCGCGATGCCGGGCCCTGCGCGACCGGCTCAAGATTATGGAGCTAAGCTCGCGGCCCGACTTCAACGACCTCTTCATCGAATGCCTCGAGTTCGCTTAGGGCGCCTTGGAATCGTCGAAGCGGGAGAAATCCCCGGATCGCGAAATCGACGCGCACCGATTTTGTTTAAATAATCTTGACTTTTTACATATATCAATACATGAATATTTGTGTATTTAAATCAAGACGCGTCGGAACGCGAAACGAGATCCCAGCGTGACCATTAAACGGCCTCCCTCCGGCGCGAAAACACTCGAACCACAGGAGGATTGGATACCATGGATTACAGGCATTACTCGCAGGTGTTCTGGGAACAGGTGGGCAGGTACGGCGACCGTGTCGCCCTTCGCTACAAACCGGGAGCGGAGTGGCAGGAGATCTCCTGGCGCTCCTTCGGGGAACAGGTGCGCGCCGTCGGAAAGGCGCTTATTGAGTGCGGTATCGGCGAACAAAAAACGATAGGAATTTTTTCTCAGAACATGCCCGCATGGAGCATCGCGGACATAGGGGCCCTGTGCATCCGCGCCATACCCGTGCCCATCTATCCCACAAACACGGTCAAGCAGGCCGAATACATCATTAACGACGCGGAGATCGCCGTTCTCTTCGTCGGCGACGGCGAACAATACGACAAGGCCATGCGGCTCTTCGGGGAAAACTCATTCTTAAAGAAGATCGTCGTCCTCAACGAAAAACTGCCGATAAAGAAAGACGCGGACGTTATGCACTTTTCCGATTTCCTCGACATCGGCCGGAAATCCGGCCACGACGCGGAGTTCGACGCCCGCATGACCCGCGGCGTCCCCGAGGACCTGTTAACCATCATCTACACCTCCGGAACTACCGGAGAGCCCAAAGGCGTCATGCTAACCCACTCCAACGCCATATTCCAGAAGGCGCGCCACGACCGCCGCCTTGTCGACCCAAACGAAAACGACGTGTCGCTCTGCTTTCTCCCGCTCTCACACGTCTTCGAGCGCATCTGGACCTATTATGTGTTCGCCGTCGGCATGACTAACAACTACCTGGACGACACCAAGAAGATCGTAGAATTCATCCAGGAGGTCAGGCCCACAATAATGTGCGCGGTACCGCGCTTCTACGAGAAGATCTATGCCACGGTGTTCAATCGTCTCGAATCCGCGCCCGCGTTGAAAAAGAGGCTTTTCAAGTGGGCCCTGCGCACCGGCGCCGCTCGCAATGTCAAGAAGCGCGATAAAAAGTTCGTAGGCCCGTGGCTCGCTTTTAAATACGCCCTGGCGGACAAGCTTGTCCTCTCGAAACTCCGCGAGGTGGTCGGCGGCAGGATCAAGTTCTTCCCCTGCGCCGGCGCGCCGCTGTCGCAGGAGATAGAGGAATTTTTCTACTCCGCCGGAATCTTCATCTGCTACGGCTACGGACTCACCGAGACCACGGCCACGGTTACCTGCCACGAGCCGCACCATTTCAGGTTCGGCGCGGTCGGCAAGCCCCTCGACGATGTGGAGGTGAAGATCGACCCGGCCAACGGAGAGATACTCATAAAGGGAGGGAACATTATGAAGGGCTATTACAAGAAGCCCCAGGCCACGGCCGAGGTGTTCACCTCCGACGGGTTCTTCCGCACCGGAGACGCGGGCTTCTTTGAGGACAACGGAGAGCTTCGCATAACCGAGCGCATAAAGGACCTCATGAAGACCTCGGGCGGCAAGTACATAGCCCCCCAGCTCATCGAGAGTACCATTGGCGCCGACCATTTCATCGAGCAGATAGCGGTAATAGGAGACCAGCGCAAGTATGTGACCGCCCTCATCGTCCCGTCGTTCGAGGCGCTCGGCGAATACGCCACAGAGCACGGCATAGCCTACTCCACGCGCGAGGAGCTCATAGCGAAACCGGAGATAGTGGAGCTCTACCAAAGACGCATCGACGAGGCATCCCGTGAGTTTGCGGAGTTCGAGAAGATCAAACGCTTCACGCTTCTGCCCCGCGAATTTACGGTGGAAGACGGCGAGATTACACCTACCATGAAGATCAAGCGAAAGTCGGTCGCAGAGCTCTATAAAGCTGAGATAGAGCGCATGTACGCGGAATAGGGCCAAGGCCGGTACATCGAGAGGAAGGCGGATGATTATCTTATCCGCCCTCCTCTCAGGCCGGAGTATGTACAGAGTATTTACCCATATTTTGATTCACCCTCAATAGGCCCAATACGGCATAAAGAATAGTCGTTGACTTAATCATAGCAAACTATAATTATTAAAGGCAGTTACAGAAACTCGATTTTCCCACCCGCCTGCGGCGGGGGAAAGCCTTATCATTAGAGGTAACCTATTTTTAAATATTCAATTATGAAATTTGAATGGGATGAAAAGAAAAACTCTACAAATATTTTAAAGCATAGCGTTTCTTTTAGTGAGGTGGCTTTAATATTTGCCGATTCCGGCATTTTGTCAATTTTCGACGAGGAAAATTCAGATTTAGAGGATAGATGGATATCTTTAGGCCGACATCCAAACGGTAACCTTTATGTCGTCGTTCATACTTATAGAATAAATAATAATATTGAATACGTTCGTATTATTTCCGCAAGAAGAGCGACCAGGAATGAAACAATAAATTATTACAAGAGAAACGCAAAATGAAAACGATGAAAAAAGAATACGATTTTTCAAATGCCAAAAAAGGCAAGTTCTATCGTCCCATTGAACGGATCGAATTACCTATCTATTTAGATAAAAAAATAAAGGAATATTATTTAGAAATTGCCTCATCAAAAAAAATCTCATTAGAACAAGTTGTTAATATCGTATTAAAAAAAGAAATGGAATTACAGAAGCAAATACTAAATTCAAAATAATAAATGGGAACCTCTATAAATTTAATTTTTGAGGTTCCCATTAGTTGCAATTGCTGGTATACTCAGGAATTAGGTTTTCCCACCTGCGACAGGCATGAGACGCAAATATTAAACTATTAGAGGTTTCTTATATCATTAGACTTGTTGCGTAACTGGCCAGGATATCCATTCCACCCGCCTGCGGCGGGGGGAAAGTCGAGCATCCTGAGTTTGGCAACAACTCTATTGTTATCAAATAAAAAATGAAAAATCTCAAAACCCCTTAAATCCCGGCTCAAGCCATAATCTCCACGAGCTCCTCTAAAAGCCTTCCTTCACGAAACGCGCGTGTGACGCGCTCGATGAGCATATCGTCCGCAACCAGCCTCTTTAAAAGCTCGCCCCGCGCATCGAATTCCATTGTCTCGAAAGAGCCGTCCTCGCGCAAAAGCCTCCGCGCCTCTCGAAGCGCATCGAGCACCTCGGCCACATTGTTCGGCACTTGCTTTTCGAGCTCGCGGCGCAGCCTCGCAGCAAGGGCCGGAGAGGCGCCGCCGGTCGACACGGCCAGCAAAAAGTCGCCCTTGCGCACGAAGGAGGGCAAATAGAACGAGCAGTTGGGCGGGTCGTCCGCGGCGTTGACGAAGAGGCCGCGCCGCGCGGCCTCTTCGAATACCGAGCGATTGACCGGGGCGCTGTCGGTGGCGGCGAAAACCAGGGAGGCGCCCTCCAGGTCCCCGTCGCGATATTCGCGCCTCTCTATGGAGAGCCTGTCCGGATTGGCGGCAAGGGCCTCTTCCATCCTTCTGTGTAAAAGCGGCGCCACCACCTTCACAATCGCGCCTGCGTCGAGGAGGTCGAGCGCTTTACGAAGGGCCACCTCGCCCCCGCCCACAACGACGGCGAGCCTTCCCTCTATATTTAAAAGTACCGGATACAGCTTCATCGCCCCAATAGCTCCACCGGAACCGGAAACTCCTCTCCGCTGTCGCGAAGCTCCTTACGCATTGAATCGGAAAGGCCTATCTCCTCGTCCGAGATATAGCACTGAGGGTCCGGGGCCCAGGGATCGCCGTACGCGCGGAAGGCGCGCACTCGCATCGCGCCCGTGCACAGCGCCCGGTATTTGCATAGCCGGCAGCGTCCCTTTATGTAGTCGGCCTTATTTTTGAGCCCCTTCATCAGCGGGTCGCTCTCGTCCATCCAGATATCGCCGAAGCTCCTCTCGCGCACGTTGCCGAGCGTGTAGTCCTGCCAGAACTGGTCGGGATGGACGTTTCCGAAGAAATCGATGTTGCCTATTCCCACCCCGGTGGAATGGGCCCCGCCGCCGTTCCACTCAAGGAGCTTTCGCACCTCTTCGGCCCTGGCCGGGTCTGACTTCAAAAGGCGCAGATAGATGTACACGCCGTCCGCGTGGTTGTCCACCGTGAGGATGTTTATGTCGAGGCCCCGGTCGAAGTAGTCCTTCGTCCTTTGCAAAATGATGTCCATGGCGAGGCGGCTTTCGGCGTGCGTGAGGTCGTCGGCGTACAGCTCGCCCCCCCGGCCCGAGTAGACCAGATGATAGAAGCAGGCGCGGCTTATGCTCTCGCGCTCTATGAAGTCGAAAATACCGTTAAGGTCCTCGTAGTTGCGCCGCGTGAGCGTCAGGCGAAGCCCTACCCTCTGGCCGACGGCAATGCAATGCTCGAAACCCTTCATCGCCTTCGTAAATGCGCCCTTCATCCCCCGAAAGCGGTCGTTGACCTCCTCCATGCCGTCTAAGCTTATGCCGACGTAGGTGACCCCTGCGTCGCGTATGGAACGGGCGGCTTCCCTGTCTACCAGGGTGCCGTTAGTCGAAATTACAGGCCGTATGCCCGAGCTGGAGGCGTGTTCGATAAGTCTAAACAGGTCCTTCCTCATCAAAGGCTCCCCTCCCGAGAAAAGGAGCGAAGGAACCCTGAAGGAAGCCAGGTCGTCTATAAGGGCCAGGCCCTCGGCCGTGTCGAGCTCGCCCGAATACCTCTGGTTGGCCGAGTCGGTGTAGCAATGCACGCAGCTCAAATTGCAGCTTCGTGTGGTACTCCAGACCACAATGGGGCGCCTTTCGCTCGCCAGTAGCTCGCGCCTATGCGGCGCGTTTCCATGGGCGTCGGATGGCGCCTCCGTTCCGTAACGCAGGCCGTCGCCCGTGGACGACCCGCCGCAGTATAGCTTTCCAATGTCGATCATTACATGTACTCCTTGGTCCACTCCTCAAAGTCAGGAGAAAAATATCTCACCCGTTTTTTCTTAAACTCCTTGAGACTCCTCAACACCAGATAGTCCCCAAGGCCCGACCTCTCCTCCAGGGATCTAATAATTTCCTCAAGCTCCTCGTCGCTACGCGCGTGTATCATCGCGAAAAGCGGGTGCTCGAAGCGGCCCGGATGTACCGTCCGCAGGTACAGGTGCGAGATACTCCTGTTCGATAAAAACACGCTTATCGTTTTCTCATCAAAACGGCCGGAGCCGGCCTTCCAGGCCGTCATGGCGTTCGCTCCGTAACCCGCGTTATAATGTTTAAGCACGGCAGCGTACCGCCGCATGATCTTCCTGTTCTTAAGATCTTCTCCAATCGCCACGAGTCGCTCCACGCTCATGCGGCTCTTCGCCCCGGCCACGATATCGTCAAAAGGCCTCCGGGTGATGGGAAGGTCCGTCTGAAGCAAAAGCACGGCCTCCCGCTCCTCGTCCGAGAGCGCGCGCTCTTCTTCGATGCCCGAATCTTCCTCGTCGGCGGCGACATCATCATCGTCGTCGTCGTCCTGCTCGTTATCGCCCATCCTTAGCTTGAATCCGATTTTATAGAGCTTCTCGTTTTTGAGAACGAGATGGTCCTTCGCGCGGCAAAGGCGCGCAAGCGCCGCCGCAGTCTCTTCGATCGAGGTCGAGCCGTCGACGGCAAGCGTAAACCAGATATTGTAGAGGTGGTCGCGCAGATAATTGTGGCTCACTCCCGGATGCCCGTTTATCACCGCAGCGGCCCCCTCCATGTCCTCCCCGGCGACGGAGAATGCCACAAGGCTCGAACTATACCCAAGCCTGTGGCCGTTGAAGATGGCCGAAATATTGCGAACGATCCGTTTCTCCTTGAGCCGTGAAACGGTCTTTAGAAGTTCATTTTCGTCCAACGACAACTCTTCTGCTATTATCCCAAACGGGTCGGTGGCAAGCGGGATGTCCTCCTGAATGCGGTTGATGATGCGCTCCTCGGCGCGGCTGAAAGCGGTCATGTCCCGGACCTCGTGCGCTTCGGCTCGTACACGCAGTAGGGCTCTTCGGCCATATAGTCTCCGGTGTCATAATAGGCCCTGGCGCGGCAGCCGGCGCAGAAGGCCCTGTATTCGCAGAGGCCGCATTTGCCGCCCAGATCGTCTATCCTTCTAAGCCTCGCAAACAGCTCCGAGTTCTCCCATATCTCTCCAAAGGATTTCTCGAGCACGTTACCCGCAACAAGAGGCAGGTAGCCGCAGGGCTGCACATCTCCCCTGTGCGAGATGAAACAGACGCCGCTTGCGGCCAGGCAGCCCCTTGTCATGGCGGCCATCCCATCGGATTCGTAGCTAACGGTGCGCCCCTCCCTCCTGGCCTCCTGGCGCATGATGCGGTAATAATGGGGCGCGCAGGTGGCCTTAAACTCGAAAGGGGCCTCCTTGGTGCGATGATACAGCCAGGTGAGGACCTCCTCGTACTTCTCCCTGGAGAGCATATCGCTCTGTGCGATCTCTACCCCGCAGCCCACCGGCACCAGCATGAATACGTGTAGCGCCCTGGCGCCACGCTTCTCCGCGAGCTTAAGGATCGCCTCCATCTCATCGACGTTGCGCTTCGTTATGGTGGTGTTGAACTGAAACTCGACGCCCACCTCTTGCAGCAGGCGCGCCCCTGTAAGCGCGCGCTCGAACGAACCGAGAATGCCGCGAAATCCGTCGTGCGAGGCGGCGTCGGCGCCGTCAATGGAGATGCTCACGCGGCTGAAGCCGGCCTCTCGAATGGAAGCGGCCGTTTGCGCATCGATCAGGGTGCCGTTGGTGGCGAGCGCTATTCTCAGGCCTCTGGTTAGGGCATGACGCGCTATCTCGAAGAGGTCGGCCCTGTAAAGGGGCTCGCCCCCCGTGAGCACCAGAATGGGTTCCGCAAACGAGGCAATATCGTCGACCACCGCTAGCGCCGAGGCCGTGTCGAGCTCGCCCTCATAAATCAAATCGTCGGCCTCGGCGCGGCAGTGCGCGCAGCGCAGATTGCAGCGCCTGGTCAGCTCCCAGAATACGAGCCTTGGCCTGTCCTGTGGCATCCTCATTTTTTAAACAGCTCCTCTATTATGCGCGCCGCCTCACCGGCCCCTTCGCGGCCCCGGTGGCCCTTCGCCCTGGTCTGATAGCGCTTGAGGTAGGCGATTGGGTTGTGCAGCGTCTTCGTCATGATCTGCCGGGTAAGGTCCTCGATCACGTGGAAATCTTCGTCGGAAATATGTTTCAGCCTGCGCCTGCGGTAGCGGGCGAGCTCATTCCGGCGTATCTCGTCGAATTCGTTTTGTATCTTCACTATGGCGGGAACGACGACAAGCCCCTCATACCATTCGTAGAATTCCTCGGCGCTGGCGCGGATGAATCCCTCGGCGACATCGACCTCCTTCAGGCGATGCTTGAGGTTTTCGTCCGCTATGGTTTTCAGATCGTCGATGTTGTACAGAAAGACGTTGTCGAGCTTTCCCGCGTCCGGATCGATGTTGCGCGGCACCGCGATGTCGATAAGGAACAGGGGGCGGCTTCCGCGCTTTTTGACAACGGCCTTCATCATCTCGGTGGTTATGATGAATTTGGGGGACGAGGCCGAGGCAATTACGATGTCGGCCCCCTGAGCGGCCATAACGATGTCATCCAGCGGAACTATATGCGCCTCGCGGTTTATCTCCCCGGCTATGCGCTCGGCATTGGCGAGCGAGCGGTTGGCTATGGTGATTCCGCCGACGCTGAACTTGGTGAAGTATTTCAGTATTAGCTCGCCCATCTCGCCCGCGCCCACAAGGAGCGCCCTCTGGCGCGAGAGATCGTCGAAGATCTTTCGCGCGAGCTCCGTCGCTATATAGGCTATGGACAGCGGATTTTTGGATATGTCCGTTTCGGTGCGGACGCGCTTGGCGGTGCGGAAGGCCTGGTGGAACAGCCTGTTGAGTACCGTTCCGGTCTTCCCGGCGCGCACCGACTTGCCGTAACAGTTCTTCACCTGGAAAAATACCTCGTTCTCTCCGAGGACCATGGAATCGAGGGAGGAGGTGACTGACAGAAGGTGAAGCACGGCCTCCCTCGAATATTTTTTATATACGGCGGGCTCGAACTCTTCCCTGTGAAGGGACGAGACCCCTTCGAGCACGCCCATCACCGACTCGACCGCCGCGTTCATGTCGCGCGTTATGAAATATACCTCGACCCGGTTACAGGTGGAAAGATACACGATCTCGTCGACGCCCTCCGAGCAGGCTTTGTCGAAAAACGCCGGAAGCTCCCCGTCCGCAAGCGTAAAGCGTTCGCGCAGATCGACCGGGGCCGTTTTATGGCTGAGCCCGACAAGACCGATCTCGGGCCTGTTCTCGATGTCCTTCATTTGAAGCCGTGGAACCCCATGGTAATGTAGATATTGGAAAACATGAAGATGAACATGAGCACGGCGAAAAGCAGTGCGTTCACCTGGCTCGCCCTGTGGGGATTGACGCGCCCCCCATGGCGCAGCCGGAAAAGCCCGAGTATGACGGCCCACGACACATAAAGGATGATCTCTTTTGGGCTTCCCTGATAGGGCGTCGCGAACAGCACGTAGGAGGCAAAGGCCCCCGTTACGAGCCCCAGGGAGAGCAGCGCAAAGGAGCGCGCAATCGCCCAGCGATTGAAGTTCTCTATCGATTCGAGCGTCGGAAGGCGGAAGACGAAGCGCATGGACGTCTTTTTCTTTAGCTGCCACTCCATGACCAGGTAAAGCACCGAGCCCGCAAAGCTCAGAAAAAAGAAAATCTCCCCCAATACCGCTATGACGATATGAATCGGAAGCAGCCAGTGCCAGTCGTCGACCGCTATCCCCCTTTTAGAGTCCAGAAACGGGACCGAGATCAGGAGCACCAGCGTGATGAAGGGGACGGCAAGCACGGTAAACGACCACCACTGGGCCCTCCATCGCGAAAAGTACAGGTAGACCAGAAGTATTATGACAATGGACGCCATAAGATAAAAATACCACCAGATCGTAAACGCCCCTCTTGCCACCCCCTCGCCGGAATGAAGATGGAAGCGGACCGCCCCGAGCGCGAAAAAAGCGGCGATGGACGCCGAAAGAAGCCATTTGGCCCGAGCGCGGTGTCTGACATCGTCGGTGTGCAGGGAGTAGAGGCTCAGCGCCGACGAGCAGAAAAACAGCGCCAGGGTGATTATAAAAAGGGTTTCGAACATTGCATAGGCCTTCCCGGTTTTTCACTGCCCCGCGGTAGGGTGCTCTCGAAAGACGCGGCCTTTCGGCCCCGGCTGTACATCTCAATATACCACATCCGTGTACAGGTTTAATAACAAGTAATTTTTTATGCGGAAATACCTCCGGTTGATTCGGTTTGCGGCTTCGAAAGGCCTTTCAATACCCGCTTGACATTCCTTCTTCCGTGGATTAGTGTTTAATGCCTTGGTATCATTAGGGAGCTCGACACGCTTCACAGGAAACCCCGGGAATGACGGAATCCAGGCTTATAATACTTCTGGTAGAGGACGACACCATAATCGGCTCTTATATATCGGAGATTCTGGAAGAGGGCGGCTATGAAGTTCTAAAAACCGTCTCCAGCGGGGACGAGGCCCTGGCGGCGGTAGCGGCGCTCCGACCCGACCTGGTGCTCATGGATATCTCACTCTCCGGCGGCATCGACGGCATAGAGACGGCAAAGCTGCTTAAAAAACGGTACGGCCTGCCGGTCGTTTTCATCACCGCCCATTCGGACAGAGACACAATCGAACGCGCCCGCGACTCCGATTGCTATGGCTATGTCCTTAAGCCGATCGTTGACGCCCAGGTATACGCGGCCATCGAGATGGCGACGCGCCGCAGCCATCTCGAAGCCAAGGTGAAGGCCAGCGAAGAGGAGCTGCGTATGCTCTCCGCGCATCTGCAGACGGCTATCGAGGAGGAGCGCCAGCGCCTATCGCGCGAGATTCACGACGTTCTTGGACAGATGCTCACGGTACTCCGCATCGACCTGTCATGGTTGATCAGACAGATCCCCCCCGGGTCCGCCGACATCTCCTTCAAGGCCTCCTCGGCGCTCGCCATGACCGACGACATCATCCGGAATGTCAGGCGCATATGCTCGGAATTGCGACCGGGGGTCCTGGACGACCTGGGCCTTGCCGCCGCCATCGAGTGGCAGGCGCGCGACCTCGAAAAGCGATCGGGCATACCGTTCGAGATAATCGTTCCCGAAAACGACTCGTTCGTTACGGACACGAGGGCCGTGGCCCTTTTCAGGATATTCCAGGAGGCCGCGACAAACGTTCTCCGCCACGCCTCCGCCTCGCAGGTGCGGGTTGAACTGAGCGTCGCAAACGGCGAGGCGCGCCTTGTGGTATGCGACGACGGCGTCGGCATTCCGGAGCACAAGATATACGACCCCTCCTCCTTCGGGCTGATGGGCATTCGCGAACGCAGCCGGCATTGCGGCGGCGACTGCGCCATCTTCGCGGGAACGCCCGGAGGTACGACCGTGGATGTCAGAATTCCGCTGGACCCAATCCATGAATAAACCCGCGAATGCAGCTATTTATCCACATACCGGGCAGGCCATGGGGAGGAGGCCATGAAGGGAACGGTGAGCATCATCATCGCCGACGATCATCCGGTGGTTCGCGCCGGGCTGAGGCAGATTCTCGCCGAATCGGGAGAGATTCGGCAAATCGCCGAAGCGAGCGACGGCCAGGACCTCCTGGAAAAGCTCAAGAAAACCAGGTACGACATTATACTGCTCGATATAACCATGCCGGGCCGCAACGGGCTCGAGATATTGAAGGAGCTTCGCATTCTGTACCCCTCGACGCCGGTGCTGGTTCTCAGCGTCCATCCCGAGGAGCAGTATGCGCTCAGGGTGATACGCTCCGGCGCCGCCGGCTATCTGACCAAGGAAACGGCGCCGGAAAACCTGCTCGAGGCGATACGGAGGATCCTCGGAGGAAAAAAATACATCACGCCGGAGATCGCCGAGATACTGGCCGCCTCCCTCGACGGGAAGGGGGATTTAGCTCCTCACCTCAGGCTGTCGGATCGTGAGTTCGAAACGCTCCGCATGATAGCGCAAGGTAAAAGCCTTACCGAGATCGCTGGAGAGATGTTCCTAAACGTCAAGACCATCAGCACCTACCGTCGTCGAATTCTGGACAAGATGAACATGAAGTCCACGGCCGAGCTTGTAAATTATGCTGTAAAAAACGGGCTGGTCGGTTGAACCGATTACAAGCCGTGTAGGAATTTCTACACCGTCGCGCTCCGTTTTCTGACAGAATTTTCTCCCATCCTCCACGTCAAATTTATCCCCATCCCCCTTGCGCTTCACGGGCGCGCGGTCTACTGTTCACGAAATGGGCATTAGGATGAGAGCATTCATCGTTGAGGATTCCGGACTGGTTACTGCATATCTGGTGGAGTTGCTGAAAGGCATGGGCTGTGTGGAGATCGTCGGCGCCGCGACGAATCCCGCCCATGCCATCGCGGGTATCGCAGCAACCTCACCGGAGGTCGTAATACTCGACCTGCGGCTTAAGGGTGGGTCCGGGATCGAGGTGCTGCGGAGCATAAAAAAGGATCCTCGCGCCCCCGCCGTAATAGTGCTAAGCAATTACACATCCACTGAGTACATGGAAACCTGCCGCGAGCTGGGGGCGGAATATTTCTTCGACAAAGCCCTCGAATTCGACCGCGTGGTGGAGGCGCTCCTGGAGCTTTGCGGCGGGGATTGACCCGCCTCGGGCGGGCCCATGGTCCACGAAAACCGACGCCTTCCGCCGCCTGCCCTATTCGACCGAACGCGAATTATTCCGAAAATATCCACTCTTTCGTCGGTCAAAAAATGACGATTTATTTTGACGGCCCGCCCCCTTTGCGCTATATTGTCAATACTACCGAATGGTAGTAACCTTCCAACTATTCCACTAAAACGGTTGACGATTCCTCCCGGAATCGTCTTTTTTTTTTACCTCGTTTCGCGTTACATTCCGGTCTACCGACCGGCCGGTGCGCATTCGATTGAACGCCGGCGCGTACCATTTTTGGCCCGAAAGCCGAAAATTAGTTGTTTCGGCATGAACATCCGCTACAATTGTATCATGTTCGATATTCGAGAATATTATGGAGATGTGCACGACGGCGGGAGCGTTCCCATGGAACAGTGTCCGGCCGAGATCGAAGAGGACATCTCCACCGACATCGAAAAGCTGCTCCGCTCCCGTTTCGACTCCCTCTACGCCAGGGACCGCTTTCGGAACGGGCAGGCTTCCGTGGAGATACTACATCCCAGACATCCATATCAGGGAAACCGGACGCTATTGAAAGGGCCGGACCACATGCGCTATCTGCTTTCCCTGTACCCGCGGAAAAGCGACCTCGACAATCTGAAGATGCTGGTGCTTCGCCCCCGCCACATAGAAGCGGGCGATACAGAGCTCATGGCCCTGTACCTGAGGCGAGGCGGAATCCTCGTATTCTATCTGCATCACCCCTGTCTATTCACGGTGGGCAACTCCAGCTTTGGGGAATACTCCGAGTTTCTTTCATTCGAAATTGCCGAAACTTTTTTAAACGGCGCACCGCCCCCCTGGTGCGGCCCCAAGGGCGACATCAGCATCCCGCCCCTCTGGTACGCGCTGTCCATTGTCAGCCGTTCGGACGATGATCGTATCGATAAATTCTTCATCCGGCGCGACAGCCCGGAGAACCCCGAGGTCTCCCGTCAGATAGATGAGATATCCTTCTACTACTCCCGGAACGGGTATTGAAAGGGCTGGCTGACTACCATACGCATACTTCGTTATGCGGGCATGCCGAGGGCAGCCCAGACGATTTCATCCGGGCGGCGGCGCGCGCCGGACTCTCCGAGATAGGCTTCTCCGATCACGCCCCACTGCCGGAAGGCCTCCGCGAGGGAATCACCATGCGTCCCGATCAGACCGAGGAGTATCTCTCGATCATCGAGTCCGCACGGGAGCGCCACGCCTCCTCGATAGCGGTAAAAACGGCACTCGAGGTCGATTTTCCGTTTCATCCGAGCTTCGACCGGCGCTACCTCACCGACAGGCGCATCGATTATCTGATCGGCTCCTGCCACTTCATCGACGGATGGGGGTTCGACAACCCGGAAAATCTCCATGGCTTCGACGACCGCGATATCGACCGCGTATACTCCGATTATTTCACGATACTCGAGCAACTCGCCGCAAGCGGCGCTTTCAATATAATCGGGCATTTCGATCTGGTGAAGAAGTTCGGACACCGCCCGCGCTCCGACTTTGGCGCCAGCGTACGCCGAATCGCACGGGAGTGCGCCGCGCGGAATGTTGCGGTGGAGATAAACACCTCCGGGCTTCGGAAGCCGGTCCGGGAGATGTATCCGGCCGCGGAAATACTGACCATACTATTCGACGAGAACGTGCCACTGGCCCTTGGCTCCGACGCGCACAACGCCGATGAGGTAGCCTACGGCTTCGACCTTGCGGTCGATGCGGCACGGGCGGCGGGGTACCGCAGGATATCCGGCTTTAGCGGACGCAGGCGCTACGATATTCCGCTTTAGGGGCGGGGACTCCTGTCCAAGAGAGGCTTCCGGCGGCCGGCGCGGCGGGAACATGACATGCGATGACGGCGATGGAACTTGCAATACAAAACGGTTTTTTTAAGGCCCCTACACCGGCGGGGCTCGACATCGGCATTGCTGCGCGCAGTGCGAATAAACTGGATTATTCCGGCGATACAGCCATAGTACGTCTGCGCGAGAAGAAGCTGCTTGCCGCGCATATCGGCATTCCCGCCGAACAGATTTTCTCCCTAAACCAGGTCCATGGCGACACTATAATAGAGATAGACCGCTCCTCCCCCGGCAGCGAGCCCTGGGTCGCGGAAGCCGACGGCATGCTCACCGCCTTCCCGGAATTATGCCTGGTCATAAGGACGGCCGACTGCGTTCCGGTCTTCGTATATGATAAAACCCGCCGAGTGCTGGGGGCTGTCCATTCGGGCTGGCGCGGATGCAGGCTCGATATAGCCGGAAAACTAGTAGACCTTATGCGACGGCGCCACGGCTCGAGCCCCGGGGATCTCGCGGCGTTTATATTGCCCGGCATAGGCCCTAATTCGTATACCGTAAACGAGGACGTGGCCTCCCTTTTCCCAGGCCATGCAGAGTGCAGCAATGGATCGATCCGGCTCAACCTGCCCGGCATAATCCGAGAATCCCTTTTAAAGCGAGGCCTGCATTCGGAGAGCATACTGACCGCCAGGCGATGTACACTCGAGGAAAGGGACATCTTCTATAGCCACAGGGCGGGGCACACAGGAAGGAACTTGAATTTTGGGATGATGTCATCTGTAGGCTCATAAAAAAGGCAGTTCAAAGTTCAAAGGATGACAGTCGAAAGCCACAAGTCGAAAGTTGAAAGTTTGTGGGAAGGTATTTCTGGGTTATGATTTATAACTCGTACTCTCATGAGACTCCCCCTCTCTTTTTTTCAAGCTTAATGGGAGAGGGGGCCGGGGGGTGAGGGAAACAGTTGAAAGTTGGAAGTTGAAAAATAGGCACTCGGCATCAGAAAAACCCCCTCCGGGGGTGTTGGGCTTGTTGCATCTCCCGCGATAACAAAATCTTTTAACCCTTTACAGCACCACGACAAACACTGGGCTATTGAAAAGAATCACTCCATCCACTTTCGGCAACACTGGACCTTTAGGGCTAAAGTATTCAAACTTGCCTATTGATAATTCTTACAAAAAAAATAAAAAATTGCACTTTTCGACAAGCCCTGAATTACTACTCTAATTGCCTCTTTTATCGGCATAAGTTTTCCAGCCTTATAAAGACCAGGGCCCAATGTAGCCCCGCACCCGCCAGAAGGGAAACTCGCGCCGAATATGGTCATTTGCGGTATACGTGGAATATGCCAATCCAGGCCAATGGTGCCCTTTGAGCAATAAGGAGGATAATATGACACATCGAGATGACATTCCACAGCTATCGAGCCTGCTGGCATCCCGAAAGCCCACCGCAGTCGCTGCCGAGGTGCGTGGTATTTACCGTCACCATTACCCCGTGAGAGGCTATTCCTGCGTATCGCACGCTACACAGCTTGTTCGAAAACTATTTGCCGGGGATTTCCCGGGTTACCGCGGCTGCAACACGGAATATCACAATCTGGCGCACACCATGGACGCGTTGCTCGCTTCGGCGCGCATCGTCGACGGGTTCAACATCCAGAATCCCCCTCTTCCGGCGAATCTCGTTTCGAACCTTTTGTGCGCAGCGCTTTTACACGATATCGGTTATATACAGGAATCCTGGGATACAGAGGGGACCGGCGCCAAATACACCGACACCCATGTGGAGCGCGGCGTGCTCTTCCTGGAAAGGAACCGCGACGCCTTCGGTTTCGATGATGAGTCCATACGCGTCATCTCCAACATCATCCGGACCACCGAGTCCGGTATAGACCTGGACACCATTCCGTTCGCGTCAGAGACCGAGCAGTACGCGGGGTGCATACTGGGCGCCGCGGACATTCTGGGACAGATGTCGGACCGCGCATATCTCGAGAAGCTGCTTTTCCTTTATTACGAATTCAGGGAGGCGGGAATCGCCGGGTTTAATACGGAATTCGACCTTCTAAGAAAGACGGCGGAATTTTACCAGGTCACGAAGAAACGCCTGTCCGAGTCCTATCAGAACATCCACATCTATTCCCAGCACCACTTCAAGCACCGCCATGGAATCGACGCGAACCTGTACCTGGAGGCCATAGAGCGGCAAATCGCCTATCTCGAAAAGATAATAGAAGACGACACCTCCAACTTCCGCCACAAGCTTAAACGGGGTGCGTGGGTGCACGACTACCACGCGGGTGGCGACTCGCCGACTGGGATGCGCCAGGGGCTGCGGTAAACGACGAATCCGGCCGAGGCATCCCTTTAACCGCAGCGCGAGAAGCCGCACATCCGACAGACGGAGCAACCCGACTCGAACTCCAGCGGTCCGTGGCAGTCAGGGCACACGCCCACCATCACAGCGTCCGAACCCTTGCCGTTGGTTTCGGCCGAGTTCTTCGCCGCCTCGCCCTGCTGGCCCTCGCGCGTATCCACTCCAAGGTGCCGCTCCAGGGCCTTGGCTATGGCGTCGGCGCACGAATAGATGCGGCCCCCCTTCTCCCAGGCCTGGTTCGGGCAGCGCACCCCCTTAAGCTGCTTTATGATCTGGGCCGGCTCGATTCCGCAGCGAAGCGAAAGCGATATGAGGCGGCTTACCGCCTCCGTCTGGCTCGCGGCGCATCCCCCGCTTTTGCCCATGGTGGCGAACACCTCAAAGAGCCCCTCGTCGTCCTGATTGATCGTTACGTACAGCGCACCGCATCCGGTAGACATCTTGCGCGTGGAACCGTATGTAACCTCGCCGCGGGAGCGCGGCACCAGGCGACCCGCCGCCTCGGCCCGGACCACGGGGCCCTCGCGCTTCACCTCGAGCACCTGATTCTCCCGCGAGCCGTCGCGATATACGGTAACCCCCTTGCATCCCATCGCGTAGGCCATCCGGTAGACCTTGTCTATATCGTCCACGGTGGCCTCGTTCGGAAAATTGACCGTTTTCGAGACCGCGTTATCGACAAAACGCTGGAAGGCCGCCTGGATGCGCACGTGGGCCTCCGGCCTTATGTCGTGGGCCGTTACGAAGAGCCTCCGCACGTCCTCGGGCGCCTCCTCCATGTGCGCCACCGAGCCTTGGGAAGCGACGCGTTTCATAAGCTCCTCGGAATAAAATCCCCGCTCGCGGGCGGCCTTTTCAAACAGCGGGTTTATCTCCACGAGCGCGCTGTCGTCCATCACGTTTCGCACGAATGCGAGGGCGAAGATGGGCTCTATTCCGCTCGTGGTGTCGGCGATGATGCTGATGGTCCCGGTAGGCGCAATTGTAGTGGTCGTGGCATTGCGCAGCGGGGCTTCGTTTCGTTCGGCGAAATCCGAAAGATGAAAATTCGGAAAAGCGCCCCTTTCCGCGGCAAGGGCGCGCGAGGCCTTTTTGGACTCCTCCTGGATGGCCGACATTACGCCCTCGGCGATATCTATCGCCTCGTCGGAATCGTACGGAACCCCCAGCCTGATGAGCATATCGGCGAATCCCATTATGCCCAGGCCTATCTTCCGGTTGGCGAGCGTCATCTCCCGTATCTCCGGAAGCGGATATCTGTTGAGGTCGATAACGTTGTCGAGGAAGTGTACCGCGTCTCGCGTGAGGGCCGCGAGCTTGGTGTAGTCAATCGACGGCCGGTCCCCGTCGCTGGAGACGCATCGGGCCAGATTGATCGATCCCAGGTTGCACGATTCGTATGGAAGCAGGGGCTGTTCGCCGCAGGGATTAGTGCTCTCTATCATCCCCGCCTTTTTAAGGGGATTGGCGGCGTTGATGCGATCGATGAAAACGATGCCCGGCTCGCCGTTTTGCCAAGCCTTTCGTACGATTAGCTCGAAGACCGGCCTCGCACCAAGCCTCGCCACGACCCCGCCGTTGCGTGGATTGACGAGCTCGAACTCCCCGTCGGTATCGAGCGCTCTCATAAAGTCATCGGTCAGGGCGACCGAGCAGTTGAAGTTGGTAAGTTTTGCTCCGTCCTCCTTGGCCGAAATGAACTCGAGTATGTCCGGATGGTCGACGGCGAGGATGGCCATGTTTGCGCCGCGCCTGGTACCTCCCTGTTTAACGGTTTCGGTTGCTGCGTTGAAGATGTTCATAAACGAGACGGGCCCGCTCGAAACCCCGGCGGTCGAGCGCACCATGTCGTTCTTGGGCCTGAGGCGCGAGAACGAAAAGCCTGTGCCTCCGCCGCTTTTGTGGATTAGCGCCATGTTCTTGATGGCGTCGAAGATGCCCTCCATGGAATCGCCGACCGGCAGGACGAAACAGGCGGCAAGCTGGCCCAGCGGCCTGCCGGCGTTCATGAGCGTGGGGCTGTTCGGGATGAACTCAAGCGAGGCCATCATCTCGTAGAACCTTGTGGCTGTGGCGCTCACCTCCGCTGCGGACGCGCCGTAGCCGAAATCTGCGCCGGCGACGAACCTCGCTATGCGCCCGAACATGCCGGCGGCCGTTTCGGCCGGCCGCCCCTCTTCGTCCCTGGCGAGGTAACGCTTCTCGAGCACCACCGCCGCGTTATCCGAAAGGTCGGGGAGGAGCTTGGAGGATATGGCTATATCGTTCCAATCGGAGTCTGTTCTGTTCGTCGCGACGGACACTGGCGACCTCCAAAGAAAAAATAGTATATGTCCGAAGGGGATTCGACACTAATTATGGCGGCCGGAGAACCCCCGAGAACGAAACCGCCGCGTATCATTCGGGCCCAAGCCGGCCCCTCCACGCCCTTAGTCGTTAGATGTGCGCAAGGGCGTGGATTGTCTCGCCGTCGGGCTTTGCCTGTGCGCAATAAACCCCCGCCGCCGCGCTGTCAAATATAATACACCGCGTCCTCAATGGCAACGCGTAAAACGGACCACATGAAGAAAACCGGGCCACCCTCTGGGCATAGGGACATAGCCGACCGAGTCAGTACCGCCGTAAGACGCCGAACATAGTGATCCTCCCGCCCTCGGGCTCATCCCTAATCCCCAGAAAGGGGGCAGGCGCTTCGTCCCAGCCGCCCGTCTCGCGATTATAGGTTTCGTATCCGCTTCGCATGAAGAAGGCCGAGGCTATGTCCGCAAGCTTAAGCGCTCCGAGCGCCCCCAATAAAAGGCCACCCCTGGCCTTTCCATCGAAATAATATGCGCTGGCGGCGCCGAGCGACATCTCGGACAGAAAAAAGCCCCAGCCCGCAATCCTCTGCGCCTTGTAAAACTGGCCTCCTCCGGGGACGACGGCGGAGCAGAGCGCCGCGAAGGCGTTACGGTCCTCGAAAAAGGGCGGCAGCGTCCCGGAGCGCGAAAACTGCACGGCGAGCTGGTCGAGGTAGGCCGCGCTCACCGTAAGGGGGGATGAGGCCCACAGAAAGATCTGCAGCCTCTGCATCTCGGGGGATTTGTCGGCATCGCGCTTCCATGGGAAAAAATGCGCCGAAAACCCCGTGGCAAGCGGCACCATCGAAAACTGGAGGGCGAGGACCGACCCGGAAAGGGCAAGCCCTTGGGCGTCCGCCTTCGGGTCTTTGAATCCAAGATATCCGGTCGCCAGAAATGCGCCGTACACCGGCAGGCAGGCGTTGCCCCCGGGATTGACGATGCAGGCGCCTTCCAGATACCTCTTTCGCGGGTCGGAGTCCCGTATAAGCGCGGCGCCTGCGCCATATCGCGCCATCGTATTGTCGGAAATGCGCTTCTCATACAGGCGGGCAAGCGAGCGCACGTCCGGGTGGATAGGGATGGTGATCTTCGACCCGGCCGCGGGCAAGCCGGCCGTTGCCCGCGCCACCGACTCATATCGGCCACAGGATAGCACCTCGAGCTCGCCATGTCCCCGGAGCGGCCACCTGCCTTTGTCTAATCCATGCCATTGGCCCGCGCCCAGTATGAAGCACCCGTCTTCGAGCGGGGCAAGGACGGACGCCCGAACGGGCAAATCCCGATGCAGCATAACGGCGGCCAGCGCGAGCTTTTGCGGGATATTACCCATTATGCGGCTTTCAAACTCCGCCGTCCGCTTAAGACCCGCAAGCTCCTCCCGACGCGGCTCCGACCGCATCGTGGCGCGGTAGGCCTCCCCCATGCGCCGCAGCCCTATCACCAGATAGAGGTCCGCGTCGAGGCGGCGCGCCGCGGCCTCGTACGCATCGCCCGCCCGCTCCGCCCGCGCCCCCCCGAGGGCCCATCGCAGACGGTGCTCCTCCACCGGGACGAAGCGCCCGGAGCGGTCGAACGCCTCCCTGAGCACGGCCGCCGTCTCCGCCCCCAGCACTTCGAGCGCCGAATCCTCGGAGGGAAGCACGAATATCGCGACCCCTCCGGAGGGGGGATTCACCCGGATCTCGGCCGCATCGAGCGACGCCGCGGCCGCAAGCGTAACAAGCACCGCCATCGCGGCGCGCGTTACGGGGTTTCGCGAAAGGCGCGTATCGAGCGTCTTCATCATCTAAAACCTGTAACTCATTCTAAGGGCCGGGGTAAAGCCAGCTTCATCGGGCAATAGCTCAGGCGCGACCGAAAAGCGCTCCTCGCTCACCCGTCCGGCCGAGATGGAATGCCCCAGGAGGAGGACATGCGCCACCTCGACAATCTTGAGCGCGCCGAGGGCGCCCAGATACAGGCGCAGGCGGCCCCTGTCGCCCCGTGAACGGCGGTATGAATCCGCCGCCTCGTCGTAGCGCCAGGAGTATGAATACTCGCGAAGCGCCGAGTAAACGAGCGCGTTGTTGAGATGAAAATACAGGTAGCCCCAGAGGCGATATCCCTTGTAGAAATGCCCTCCGCCCCCGGAGATGGCCGAGAGAAAGACCGCTGTCGGCTCGCCCCCCACCACCGGTTGCGCGCCCCGGTAAAGCGCCGCGTCTCCCAGATAGCGGTGAGCGAAGGCGTCCACAAAGAGGGGGGCGCCCCCGGCGCAGAGCATGTACAGGGCGAAGTTATAACGCGCGGACGTATCGCGCGGGACATCGCGCTTTTCGCGCCGGATTACGGCAGGCCTGCGTAAAAGCCCGTCAGCCTCGAGATAGAGCCAGGGAGCGGCGTTTGCAGCCCACAGGGAGAGCCCCTCGAAATCCCCGTAGCGATAATGGCCCAGCGGGGCCATAAGCGGCATCGACGCGCTCGCGGGAACGCAAAAGAGCGCGGCGAGAACCGCGTCCGAATACCCCGGGTCCGCAAAGACCATCTCCTCCTTGCGGGACCGGTGCAGTCGCGCGGCCCGCGCCGCTCCGTCGCCGAGGTCCGCAAGCACGTAATCGCCGGCCCTGGGCTTGGCCGGGGCCAGGGCCTTCACCCTGCCGTCGGAATCGATCCTCACCTTTCCAACGGCCTCGTCCGCCCGTATCGAATACTCCGACGATTCCGGGGTCTTCGGCCTGAACAGCTCGTATTCACCGGCCTTTCCTTTGAAGCGTACCGCAAGCCCGCCCCCGCCGTCGTCCGAGAGGAGAACCGGCACCCTGAACTCAGAAAGGACCCCCGCCACGGCGCGGATCGCGTGCTCTTCAGAGATAAGGCCAAGCTCCCTCGGCCCCAGGGCCTCCGCCCCCCGGGGCAGCCCGGCACTGTAACGATACAGCATCTTCCCGAAATAAGGAGCGTCGACTCCGTACGCCCGCACCTCGAAGCCCAGCCCGCCCGCATGCTCCTCGAGCCTTAAGCCCAATAAGAGCGAGACCCCCGCCGAGCGGGCGAAGCCGAGCCGGCAGGACTCGGTATCGCACCCGAAGCGCGCGAGCTGGTCCGCAAGCAGCGCACGGTCTATCTGGTCGAACGCTCCGGACGAGCGCAGGGCCCCCTCCAGCGAACCGGCAAACGCCTCCGCCAGTTGGTATTCGCGGGGAGATTTCGCCTGGAAAGCCGCCACCGCGACGATGGGCTTTTCGGCAAAGGCCGGGCCGGCCGAGGCGAGGGACAAAAGAGCCGCGAATACAGCGGAAAACCGCATCCATTGGGCTTTGCTTTTCGATTTCAACAAGGAAGGCATGACCGCACGAATACTACCCGCGCTCGGCTCAAGCGCAAGCACTTTACCGCGAGTGGATCGTCCGGGGGGAGTGAATTAATATTAATGGAGTGTTTAAAAAACGCGAAGCGGTGTGATTCCCTTGATATTAATCCTGCTGGAATTTGTGTCTACGACACTTCTTATTTCCATGATAGTATGCCGCATGGACAATTTTTATAAGCCTGAAGCACGGCATTACGCCTTTTCGCCAAGGGCCTCCAGGTCCGCGAGGTCCTTGTGGCGTCTCAGGGCCCTCTTGTTGGCTATCAGTTCCTCTTTGCCGAGATAGCGGACGTGAACGTCGCCGTACGTACCGGCGACGGCGTGTGTAGAGGCGTCTTCCCAGGAGACGCCGGTAATGGATGTTATAATGTCGATTCTGACCGGCGGGAATCCAAGCTGGGTCACCTTGCCGGGACGTGAGAAATCTTCCAACGAGAAATTCATGAATCCGAAGCCGAAATCATCCATGGCTTTCAGGATTTTTTCGGCGTTTGTTTTGTCGGGCTTAACAAGGATATCGAGGTCGCCCGTATACCTTGGGACGCCGTGGAAGGCGAGAGCATATCCGCCGACGATTACGAATTCCACGCTACGGGCGTTCAATAATTCGAGCAGTTCTTTGAAGTCTTTCTGCGTTTCCATGGAATCGTCTGCGCAGGATTTCTACGGCTTCAATACGCTCTTCCGGTGTGCGGCTAAGCCACCAGGCCAGATCGTCGGAAGGCGTAGTGTCATCGATGTTCCTTTTATGGGCTACTTTTTCCATTGCCGATTGTTCGATATGACGCATCCCTTTTGATAGATAGTATCATACTTGAAATGCGATGTCAATGATTATGATAATTGAATTCACATAACCTACGCGCCGAACGCCGAAATTTGGCTTTACGTTTCGGGCCATCATCCGTATTCTGGGCTCAATGGGGCCCGCATAAAACGCGGCGCAGCCTAAACAAGTGAAGATAACTCGAGGCGGCCTTTGGATTCAATCGTCACCATGCGGCGTTTTACCTCCCCGGGGGATTTTCTGTCCCGCCTTATTGCCGTGTTCAGGGGGCCCTCGCTCATTTCGACACTGGCCGGAATCGACGGCCTTTTCCGCGAAAAGATACTGCTCACCGTAACGCTCGCCAACAACTGTCACACCTGAATGAACATCCACTCCGCCGTGGGCCGGAGGCTGGGGCTGAGCGAGGAGCGTATCGAGGAGCTCCTTCTGCTGGAACGCGAAAAGTTCGAATACCGGGAATGGCTTGCGCTTAGGTACGCGCAGGACCGCGCCTTCCTCGGGGGCGCCGAACCCGAGGGCCGGCACATCGAGGAGTATCGCCGGAACTACTCGGAGGAGGAACGGGCGCGCATCTCCAAGCTCGTAACGGCCATGCTGTTCGCAAACTACTGGAACAACACCTTCCGACGAAAGGCGTGGAGGAAGGACAGGGAGGGGGCCGCCCTTTCCTGCCGCCTAAAAGACGAGCCGGATACGGACGGCGGATTCTCGTAAGCACACCTCCGGCCTCTACTCGCTTCGCCGGAGGGCCCATCGGCGAAACATTATTTCGAATATAATTCTTTAATCGAAACTATGTTTTCTGTTTGCCAATTTATCGCCGCGCCATAGAATGGCCTCAACAATTGAAGGCCCCATGCGGCCGGGGAGGAAGGCATGACTGAAGACCACGAAAAACAATTCAACGAAATGCTCGCCCGGGACCGTCATCTCGCCGCCATGGTGTATGACCGAATAAAGGCATACGGCGACGACACTGCCCTGCGCTACAAGCGCGACGGCTCCTGGCACGACATAACATGGAACGGGCTCGGCCGGCTTACGCGCTCCATATCGGGCGCGCTTCTCGGCATGGGGCTTAAGCCCGGCGAATCGGTCGGCATATTCTCGGGCAACAGGCCCGAATGGCACGTGGCGGACCTCGCCACGCTGGCCCTGCGCGGAGTTACGGTACCGGTCTACGCGACCAACAGCGCGGCCGAGCTCGAATATATCGTACGCGACGCCGGGATCTCGGTGCTCTTCGTGGGAAACCGAGATCAGTACGAAAAGGCCCTTTTGTGCATCAAGGACGGCTCGCCTTTAAAGCGCCTGATAGTCTTCGACCGTGATGTCAACGCCGACCGCAACCGCGGCGCGGTGAATTACGACGAGCTCGTAAAACAGGGCCCCTCCAACGACGCGGAGCTCGACGCGCGCCTCTCCTCGGCATCGTACGACGACCTCGCCACCATCATATACACCTCCGGCACCACGGGCGACCCCAAGGGCGTCATGCTTACACACAAGAATTTCTTCGCCATGATTTACGCCACGGGACGCTACTACCGGCGCCCCTCCAGGGGCGACCACTCGCTCTGCTTTTTGCCGCTATCCCACGTTTTCGAACGGGCCTGGAGCTATGGCGTATTTCAGTACGGCATGATTAACAGCTACTGCCCCGAACCCGGGCTCATCCAGGAATATTTCGCCGAGGCGCGCCCCATGTACATGACGAGCGTCCCGCGCCTCTGGGAGAAGATACACGCCACCATCCTCGAACGGCTGCAGACGGCTTCCGAAAACAAGAAAAGGCTCTTTAATTGGGCCGTCGAAACAGGCAAGCGCTACCGTTCTCTCCGCGACGCCAAATCCCCCGTGCCCATCGGCCTTTCCCTGCGGCATTTTTTTGCCGACCGCCTGGTGCTCGGCAAGCTCAGGGCGGTGGTTGGCGGGCGCCCGGTCTCGTACAACGTCGGAGGGGCGGCCTTCTCGGCCCAGATAAACGAATTTTTCAACGGAGTGGGCATAACCCTTTCGCAGGGCTACGGCCTTACGGAGGCCTTTCCAATTTCCGTATCGAGTCCCGAGATAGGAATTAAATACGGCGCCTGCGGAAGGATAGTCCCCCTTATGCAGGTGCGCATATCGGACGAGGGCGAAATCCAGGTAAAGGGCCCGGCGGTTATGGGCGGCTACTACAACAAGCCCGAGGCCACGGCGGACGTTTTCACCCCGGACGGCTGGTTTAGGACAGGGGACATAGGGCATGTCGATTCCGACGGCTATGTCCGCATTACCGAGCGCCTTAAGGACCTCATCATCACCTCGGGAGGCAAAAACATAGCCCCGCAGCAGATAGAGACCCTGGTAGGCGAGGACCTGTACATCGAGCAGATAGCCGTTATAGGCGACGGACGCAACTACATCTGCGCGCTGGTCGTCCCATCGTTCGAAGCGCTCGCGCCTCATGCCAGATCCGAGGGCATCCCCTTTGAAAGGCCCGAAGAGCTTATCGGCAGGCCCGAGATAATCGATTTCTACCGGAAAAGGATCGACGAGCGAACCAAGGACCTGGGGCAGGTCGAGAAGATTAAAAGGTTTACCCTCATGGCAACGCCATTCTCCCAGGAAAACGGAGAGATCACTCCAACCATGAAAATAAAAAGAAAGGTGATTGAAAAGAAGTACGGCGATATAATAGACGCCATGTACCGCGGCGGGGCCTGATCGGCGCCGGCCGGCCGGATCGGAAGATGAAGAAGAGGACAAGGAAAAACGAGGGCCCGGTGCAACACCCCGAGGCCGAGATCTCGGACAGGCTTAAGGAGAGGCTTTATCCGGTGGTGCTCGAACTCTTCTCGAAAAACGATTTCTACCGGGTGAATCTCCGCGAGATCTCCCGCGAGTCGGGCCTTTCCACCAGCACCATATACCGCTATTTCAGCTCCAAAGAGGAGCTACTCTTCACCATACTGAACGAAAAGCTTTCGGAGATACGCGAGCTCGTGCGCGTGCACATCCAGGGCCTGGAGAACACCAGGGAGATCCTCCGCAAGATCCTCTGGGTGACCATGGACTTCTACGACCGCAACCCCGGGGTCGCCATAACCTCCTTCATAACCGTTCCCATGCGCACCTGGATGCGAGAGGAGTCGTTTATCCGCGAGGAAGAGCGGCGCGTGTTGGCTGACATAGTGAAGGCGGCCCGCAGGCGCGCGGACATCGACCTCTCGCTCGAGGTGCGCGAGATCTTCGACATCTACTATATGATCTGCTACCGCGCCATTTACACCTGGTACTATCACGGAATGCGCTGGAGGCTCGTCGACACCATACCCGGCTACTTCGACCGAGTCTGGCGCATGCTCGCTCCGCCCGACGGACAGCGCAAGTCCCGCCGGGCCGGGGGCCGGCGCGGCTGAGCGCTATTTTATCTCGATCCTGTACGGATACAGGAAGAGCCAGGACTCGCCGCCATGGTAGAGCCCCTGAAGCGCGCCCCTGATGGGCTCGAGCGCGGCGAGCGCTTCATCCGCCGAGACGGAGCCGAGTATCTCGACGATGGAGCTTTTTCGCTCCGGAAGATGCATCACGCGGAATGAGCCGTCGATACCGGCCGCGCTTTTGGCGTATTCTATCGCCGCCGCAAGGCCGCCGATCGAATCGACCAGAGCGCGCTCCTTCGCGCGGCCTCCGGAGAAAACCCGCCCCTCGGCAATCGAGGGCATCTCTTCGAGCGGGATGGATCGTCCCCTGACAACCTTCTCGACAAACCCGCGATAGGTGAAGTCCACCGCCTTTCGCAAAAGCTCGCGCTCACGCGGCGAGAGCTTTCTGGATTCGTCGAAGATGTCGGCGAACTCGCTCATCTTTATGATGTCCTTGTTTATTCCCAGCCTTGCGTAAAGCCCTCCCAGGTCGAGCTTTCCCATCACCACGCCGATCGAGCCTGTGATGGTGCCCTCGCCGCCGAAGATTTTGTCCCCGGTACACGCTATGTAATAGCCGCCCGATGCCGCGATGTTCCCGAACGAAAAGACCACGGGCTTCCCGTATTTCTCCTTCATCTCCAGGAGCGCGCGCCACATGAAGTCCGAGGCCGTCGCCGAGCCCCCGCCGGAGTTGACGCGGATGACCACCGCCCGCACCGAAGAGGACGAGAAGGCCCGCTCGAGCGCCTCCCGAAACGCCCTGTCGCCGATTGCGTTCGGCCCGAGCAGGCCCGAACGGCGCTCCTCGCCCCTTACGATGGAACCGGAAACGTGCACCACGGCGATCACCGGGGCCGGACCCCATTCCTCGATCCGGCGCCTGCGCGCTATGTACTCCTCCAGCTTGACGGCCCTGTCGGCACCGCCTGTAAGCCTCTTCTCCAGCTCGTCGGGGTAGGCGATCGTATCTATGAACCGGGCCGCCCTGGCCTCCTCCGGCTCCAGGAAACCGCGCTCGAATAGCGCGTCGATCTCGGAGCGCGTAAGCCGCCTGTCCCTGCCTATATCGTCAAGAAACTGCCTGTTTAGATCGGACAAAAGCTGGGTCAGGTTCTCGCGGTGGGCCTCCGACATGCCCTCGCGCGTAAAGGGCTCGCTGAACGACTTGTATTTCCCCTTCGAGATCGACTCGAATCGGACACCCACTTTATCCATCAGGCCCTTGAAAAAATAGACCTCGGCGACGAGACCGGTTATGGCGAACGGGCTGTTGGGCGCCATGCACACCTCGTCGGCCGCCGCGGCGAGATAATACTCCCTGTTGCCGACGGAGGCGAGCGCCGCGCAGACCTTTTTGCCGGAGGCCCTAAAGCGCTTAACGGCGGCGCGCGCCTCCTGTACCTGGGCGAAACCCAGGGGCATGGCGTCTATAACGAGCAGTACGGCGGAAACCGAAGGGTCGGCCGCGGCCTCGTCGAGCGCCGCAATCATGTCGTGAAACGAAGGAGGCCGCTCTCCGAGCATCCGCTCCTCCTCGATCTCGTTCATGCGCTCGGCGAAGCGTATAACAAGCACCCCGCTTGCCGGGGTGAGCGCGCCGCGATACCTGGCGCGGGTAAACCCTACTCCATAGGCCGAGGTGCGCGGCGAGCCGTGCGTGCCCGCGATATTGAAATAATCGAGTACGAGCGTGGAGCCCGCGGCTCCGCCGAAACCCAACGGAGCCAGGGCGCCGGCCGATATGTCACCGGAGGGCCTGGCCCCGGCGAATACCCGGATATCGTACGGGAGCCGAAGCTCCGCCGAGAAGAAGAGCCCGTCGCGATCGAATCGCCGGCCGTACCGCCGCTCGGCATCGCATGAAAGCGACAAGACGTCGCCGAACGGGCGTACGGATACCGAACACACCTCGTGCGCGGGGACTTTTCTTCCGTCCGCCCTGGGCTCGTTCAGGTCGCGGGCCACGTAGCCCAGCGAGACGAATCGAGCGGGACGAAGCAGCGCCCCGGCCGTAAACGAGCGGTACCTTCCATGACCGTCGCCTGCGCCCACCGCGAAGGAATAGGACGCGCCGATTCCGAAAACGTTTCCGAATAAAAAGCCCTTGGTGATGCCGGCGATATCCATATGGGGCCCGTAGAAGTCCCCTGTGGCGGGGTCGTACGGCCGGTCCACGCGCAGGTAGGACAGGGCCAGTCCGGCCATCGAAACGGAGGCCAGATGATCGGAGCCTCCACCGCCCTCGTGGCGCAGAAGCCTGTAGGCAATAAACGGCGCAGCGCTGTCGTCGGCAAAGGCCGGATTGATAAAATGGGCGCCTGTAAGGTTCGCGTTCGCCGCGTGTCCGCCCATTCGCGCGGGGGCGAGCGGATCCAAAGCTGGAGAGGCGTGCACCTGATGCGCGCACGACAGCACGGCCGCAAGCGCGGCGAGCCTAAAGAACCCTGATGCCGATGACCGTAATATCGTCATGTATCGCACCGCCGAAGCCTTCCGCCTTTTCCATAATCATTCGTATCTTCTCATCCATGCCCGCCTCCCTGGCGCGCGACACCACCTCGAGAAGCGTGTTCTCGCAGAACTGCTCGCCGGTCCGCTCGTCGTACAGCTCCACGAGTCCGTCCGTGTATAGGACAAGCTCGTCCCCACGGGCCAGCGCGAAGCGCGATGATGAATATACCGCCTCCGGATCGGCCCCCAGGATCTTCGATCTACCCTCGAGGGTGGAAAGCTCCCTTTTCCCAGCCCTTATGAGCACGGGCGCGCAGTGCCCCGCGTTTATGTACACCAGCTCGCGCGTCGCCTTGTCGTACACCCCCACAAAAAGCGTTATGAGATCTACCCCGTTGTAGCGCCTCGTGAGAAAATGGTTTACCTCCTCAACCGCCCGCTCTATGGTTTTCTTCTCCATCAGCATGGCGTTGATTATGCTGCTGGTCATCGAGAGGATCATGGAAGCGGAAAGGCCGTGGCCCGATACGTCGGCTATGACCAGCGCTGTGCGGTTTCGGTCGATGGTGATGAAGTCGTAGTAATCTCCGGTCACCTTGATATAGGGCCGGTTGTAATAATGGATGGACAGGCCCCGCTTCTCCGGCGCGCGCTCGGGGAAAAGCCGCTCTTGTATGGCGGAGGCGATGTCAAGCTCGCGCTCGAAGCTCCGCCGCGTGATATAATCGCTGAAGAGCCTGTCGTTCTCGATGAGCTGATGGAGCTGGAGCGAAACCGTCTGAAGATAGCCGACCTCCTCCCCGCCGAAGAACACTCCACCGGTCTTGTCCCCCGCAAGAAGCGCCCCCCTGACCTCACGTTCGCGTATAAGAGGCACCGCTATGAGGGCGTCCCGTTCGGCCATGAAACGGTGCACCCCGTCCTCGACCGCGTCGTTACGGATGAGCGTGTAACGCAGTATGGTCTCCGGGCTCTCCGTAAAGAACCGGAAGAGCGCGGACTCCCCCGCAAGCCGCTCCGCGAAGCGGGCCAATTCCGGCGGGAAACCGTCACGGCGGTCCTCGAACAGTATGAGGCGGGGCTGGGGAATGCCGGCCACCGACGAGACCTCCGAAAAGATCCGCTCCAGTTTGGCGGAAAGCTCCGTCGGCGAGGAGACCAATTCCGCGATCGTCTGGAGCGATTCGGCGTACCGGTCCCTCCCGCCGCCCAGGGCGGAGCGGAGCCGGTCATTCGCCATGAATCCGACATTCAGAAGAATTATCATGCCAAACGCGAATGCGGCCGAATGCATGAGCATCTTCGCGGAAAAGGCCGAGACGGTCATGAGATAATAGAGACCCGCGGCCCCGGCGATCGCGATTACGGCGTTGAGGGCGGTCATGGCGGCCCCCCTGGCCGCGCGAGGCGCCACGTTGAAGAAGTTGCTCTCCAGAAGTCTGTTGCCCACGAAGAGAGGCACGATTAGCATCAGCGCGGGGGAAAGCGCGCGCGGAACGTCCATGCGCGCGCATAATCGCAGCGCGAAGAGGAGCGCCGGCAGGAGAAAACCGAGGGCCATGCACGCCGTGATGGCCGCGTTCCGGCGGACAAGGTAGCCGTTTCGGGCCGTAAGGGTTGACACGGCGAGGCTTCCCGTAGCGAAGAACGAGCAGAGCACCAGATACGCCCCAAGCGCCCGCAGCACATAGGCGCCCTCGGGCCCGGAGGGTAGCGCAATCGAGGCGCACAATATGGCGGCGCCCGGAAGGAGCATTATCGCCGCCGCGGCCGAGCTGGTCTTCCTGTTGGTGAGATTGAATCCAATGACCACTCCCGTGTAGCCAAGCAGAATTCCGCTCAAAACGAACAGGGGAATATACTCGCCGCGCGAATGAAGGTCGACGAGGGAAAAGCAATGAAGCGACAGGGCCAGGCCGAACCACATGAAAAGCCGCACCAGCCTTCTGAACGGATGGATTATCCTGATAATGAACGCCCAGGCAAACTGTATATCGGCGCATGCTATCAAGAAAATTAGGAACCAGCGGCTGTCCTCGCCGGAGTACGGCCCCGAAAGCGCCGGAAGTACGGGCGCCGCCTGAAACGCGCCGGTAATTCCGAGCACCTCCATCAGAAAGAACGCATTGAGAAGCGCGGCCCCCGTGAGCAGCGCCATGTTTGTAAGGCGCCTCCTCATCGGCCTTCCTCCATCCGCACCATAACGAGCAGCCTGTCGCTCCCGCCCGCCCCGGCCCTCTCCGACAGGGAGCGCACCAGGGTGGAACGCAGTTTCAACAGAGGGAGTTCGCGGTTAAGCTCCATAATCCCGGCGAAGTGTGCGGGGTCCCCCGATAGGGCCCGGTGATAGTCGTCGCAGCAGAGGAACATTATGTCACCCGGCTGCATTACAAGCGATTGCGTGACGGAACGGCCCTGGCGGCGGTGCGGGAGCAGGCCCCTGCCGGGGCGGTATAGGAGGGGCGCCGGATATCCGAAACTGGAAAACACGAACTCCCCGCTCCTCCGCAGCGAGCCGTGTAGTATTACGAGGTCCTGGGCGTGGAGGCGCTTCGCCCTTATGATCCGCTTGAGGCGGGCCAGCACCCCTGCCGGCGAGAGGCCCAGGCGCGCGAAGCTTTGAAGCACCGACTGCACGCCGGGCATGAGTATGGACGTACCGGCGATATTGTCCCTGATCCTGTAGGCCGATACGCGTATTTCATCCTCGACGGAGTCGTTTTCGAAAAGATCGTAGAATTCCCGGATCATGAGCGAGGCCGTTTCGTGGTGCACCCGGATCTCGAACCTTCCCATCACCCCTCCCGCGGACGGGAGGAATTTTTTCTGCACTTTGGCGGCCAGCTCGTATTCCTTCTCCAGCTCCTTTTTCCTGACGATCTCGCCGAAAAAGAAGCTGTTAACCGACAAAATGGCGATCTTCGAGGCGAATATCTTTAAAAGCCTTATCTCCCCCGGAGAGAGCCTTCTCCGCCGCCAGCCTGTAACGATGATCCCCAGGAACATCCGATGGTAATAAATCGGGACAGCGACCTCGCCTCCAAGCCGGTCGAGCTCGGCTATAATGGAGTTTTCGAAATGAATCGACGGGTTCAGCTTGCTCCTGACGATTACGTCCTCGGACCCGCCGATCACCCTGAAGAGTATGTTGTCCTTCGCTATCCGCGCGTTTCTGATGATCTTGCGCCTCCGGTTCTTCTGGTAGAAGATGTTGAACTCGTCCCGGTCGTGGTAGTAGAAGATGAGCATGCCAGTCTCGACGCTGATCAGATCGAGTATCTGATCGAAGGTCGCGCGGAGCACCTCGTCGAACGATCCGATGCTTAATATGGAGTCGACCGTCTGGACGTACAGGTCGTTGTAGCGGATGGGGCTAATAAACGAGTCGATTATGGTGTGCAGATGGTTGGCCACCGGCAGGAGCGAGAAGATCACGACGAAGAAGAACACCGCCGAAAATGGTCCGCCCGGGCCGAGCGCCGACAGGGTGGACGCCATCGCGATCAAGAGCGCGACGAAAAGCAGGTTTACCCCGTAGGTAAGGGCGATGTTCTTGGTCCTGTTCTTCATTCCCCGAGGAGCGCGTCGATATCGCGCACAACGATCTCGACGATGTCACGCACCGCCAGCCTTCCGTCCAGCACCAGGAAGCCCCGGTCCGCCATGGACAGGTATGCCTGGCGCACTGCCGAAAGGAACCTTTCATTCTCGAAGGCGTCCCTTCCGCCCTCCGCGCCGTCGCGGCCGCGCACCCTGCGAAGGGCCTCCGCCGCGTCCAGGTCCACCAGGTAGACGCGGTCCGGCTCCGGGAAGCCCTTTCTCAGGTTCTCCCGGATGACATGGCCCGCATCGAGCCCCAGCGCCCCCTGGTAGGCCGCGTTCGAGTGGTAATAGCGGTCCATCAGCACGATCTTGCCGGCCTCCAGCGCGGGCCGGACGTTCGACGCCACATCATCCTCCCTGTCGCGCATGAAAAGAAGAAGCTGCTCTCCGGGCTCCGGCATGGAACCGGAGCGTATCATCTCCCTTATCCTTTTACCCCACGGACCGTCCGAGGGCTCTCTTAGCCCTATGGCCGGCAGTCCGGCTTCCAGGTAGTGGCGTTGGACCTCGCCGCAGATCGTGGTCTTCCCCGACCCGTCTATCCCCTCGAAAACCACAAAAAGCGGACGGGCTTCGCTCATAGGATGTATTCGTCCTTTTTGTTCGATCCGCGCTCGAACTGCTCCTTGAACCGTTCGAAGCCCGGACGATCGAGAAGCCCGAAGGTAAACTGCTTGCCCTGCTCCACAGCCGGCTGATCGTAGGGATTGATGCCGTAAAGGTATCCGGCATAGGCTGTCTGCATCTCCAGTAAAATTACAAGCTCGCCTATTATCCCCGCGTCGAGGCGCGGCAGGATGATGGAGGCGTTCGGGCGCGAGGCCTCCTTAAGCACAAGCTCGGTCGCCGCCTCCTCGAAGCGGTTAAGCCCGCGCAGGCTTTTGCGCGATATATAATCCACCTCGCTCACGCCCGGATAGAAATCGGGAATCTCCACGTCGCAGCCGAAATCGCCCAGCTTGAGAAAGCTTATGACCTTGTCGTTGGGGCCCTCCAGGTAGAGCTGAAGCTGGGAATGCTGGTCTATCGTTCCGAGGGCCGGGACCGGCGTAAGACCCGAAATGACCGGGCGGCCCTCTATATCGCGGTTCTTGCCGAGGGATTCGGCCCAAAGCTGGCGGTACCAGTCGGCTATCAGAAAGAGCTTCCTGGTGTAAGGCATGAGCACGTTTATGCGCTTCCCTTTGGAACGGTCGAACAGGTAGTGGAAGGAGGCCCCCAAAAGGGGCGCGTTCCGGTGAAGGTCCATTCCATAGTAGCGTTCGATCGCCGTGCGCGCCCCGGCGAGCATGGAGCCTATATCGATCCCCATGAACGCGGCCGGGAGCAGGCCCACCGCCGAGAGAACGGAAAAGCGCCCGCCCACGTTTTGCGGGACCGGGAATGTAGCAAAGCCCTCTTCGATAGCGATTTTTCTCAGCACGCCCTTCTCGGGATCGGTTATAGCCACCACATGCTCGCGGTAATTTTTGCCGACCTTTTTCTTGAGCATCGAAAGGAGTATGGCGAAATTGGCGTTGGTCTCGGTCGTGCCGCCGGACTTGGAGATTACGAGAAAAAGCGTCTCCCGAACGTCAATGACGTCCGCCGCGGCGATGATCTCGAACGGGTCGACGTTGTCGAAAAAATAAACCTTCATCCTCTTCCTGCGCCTTCTCTCGTCCAGCTCGTTTAGATAGAGGTGCGAAAGCGCGTTTCGAAGCGCCTGGGCGCCGAGGGCCGAGCCGCCGATCCCTATTACCGCGATAGCGGAAAATGCGCCGGCCGCCGACTTTCTGAATTTTTCGATGGAGCGCGCCACCGCATCGTCATAGGGTATCTCGAGAAAGCCAAGCTTCCCTTCCGCCTTCTCGCGCGCCATCCTGTTCAGGGCCTCGGCGGCCAGACCGCGAACGCCCTCCAGGTCCGACCGGGAAATGCCGTGCTCGGGGCCTATGGAGTCTTCCATAAAATTATTATAGTCGAATCGTATCATTTCCTTTCCCTCCTCGAATTGCCGTCCAGGTTTGGCTCGATATGCTCCAGAAACAGCACCGTCGCGCCTGTCACGCCAAGGTTTAGGGCCAGGAATCCGAGAAGCGGCACAAAACTCAGCATCCAGAAGGCGAGGCCCACTCCCATGGTCATATAACGATAACGCCAGAGCAGGGCGAGCTTTTCCTTGAACGCGCGCCTGCGCCTCTCGAGCGCGAAATCGAAGAAACCGAAACCGAAAAAAAACAGCGCGGAGCCGAGACTCAGCGCCGAGTAGGCTATTCCACCGGCCACCGGGACCAGGTTGAGCAACAGTATCGACGCGTTGAACACTATGAGAATGGCCAGGAGCTTAAAGGTGTTCGCCGCGATCCTGTAAACGTCGCCCACCACCAGCCGGAGAGTCAGCGGCTCGTCGGGCCCGCGTCCCCGGAGGAGCTCCTCCACCCTGGCCGAAAGCGGGTCATTGAAAGGGGCGGTCACGATGCTCCCCGCGATCGAGTAAAAAAGCGCCAGGATGACCGTAAAGGCCGCAAGTAGAAAGGGCGTGGCCAGCCATCTTAGCAAGGACAGATACCAGGCGTCGCCCTGTGGGATGAGCGATGCGAGCGCCGGATAAAGCCACGTCCACGATATCCAGGCAAGCGACGACAGCAGAACGAGGTTCATGATGAACGGGATGATGAAATAGCGTTTGAGCCCCTTCCGGTCGAGGACAAGGCGAATGGCGCAAAAGGGCGCCATGAATCCGGCGCCGAAAAGCGCAATACCAGGTTTTTTAATGGTAGTATTCATATTCGGGTTTTATCCTGCCGCCCATCCGAAGAGTGGAACGGAATGATAAGCCCTGTTTTGCCGGATGTCAAACAAATTACGCTTGAATGAGGAATGGAACGCGGTTCCTTTTTGGCCTCTCGATACCGCCCTCGGAGGATTCCCAAATGAAAGGCCCGGCTCAATCCGGAAATGGACGGCCTTCCCTGCGGTCCACTGAAGGCGATTCGGCGCGCCGCAGGCGGTCCATAATGGCCCTTCCAAGCCCCTCCTGTGGCACTTTCTCGGCATAGATAAGCCCAAGCCCCAAGGAATCGAGCCTGTGCATACAGGAGAAAAGGCGCGCCGCGGCCTCACGAAGGTCCCCGGCAGGCGATAGCGTTTCTACGGCCGCGAAAGGCGCTTCGCCTGAAAACCCGCGAAACGAGAGGAGCCCCTCATTCCCCGTGAGGGGTCCTGCATCGGCGGCGCTCTTCACGATGCGTACAGGCGTGCTCGGCGAATAATGGGATGCCGTCTGCCCGGGGGCATTGGGCCTTGCGCGCGGACCGCTTGCGTCCGCCACCCGGCCTATGACCGCTTCAATCTCCTCGAGCGCAAGCCCTCCGGGCCTCAGGAGAAACGCGCCATCATCGTCGATTCTTAGGATCGTGGACTCCAGCCCAACCGCGCATTCGCCGCCGTCGAGGATGAGGTCGACCGCGTCTCCAAGCTGGGACGCGACGTGGTCGGCGCACGTGGGGCTGATATAGCCAAAGGGATTTGCGCTTGGCGCGGCTATGGGCCGTCCGCTTCGGGCTATGAGCTCTATGGCCACCGGGTGGGCGGGCATTCGGACCGCCACCGTGGGAAGCCCCGCCGTCACGATGTCGGGGACGAGCTCGCTTTTGTCGAATACGAGCGTGAGGGGGCCCGGCCAGAACCTGTCCATAAGCGCACGCGCCGGCGGCGGAATGCTTTTTACCAGGCCTTCGAGCCCGCCTCTGTCGGCCAAATGTACTATTAGCGGATCAAAGGAAGGGCGGTTTTTTGCCTCGAAGACGCGCGCACAGGCGGCCGAGTTCAGTGCATCCGCACCGAGCCCGTAGACCGTTTCAGTCGGGAAGGCGACAATCCCCCCGGAGCGAATGATTAGTGCCGCTCGTTCTATTGAAGCCGCGTCCGCCTTTAATAGGGGCGCCATAGGGTCTCCCCCGCTATACGTATAATAATGGACAAAAATATCCCCCTTTGCGATATACACCAGAGGGATACAGAGCGTGAAAACAATCAAATCAAATCGTACGCCAATGAACAAAAATAAGGCAAGGATACTCTTTCTCTCGTACGTCTATCCGCCCAAAACGATAGGCGGAATACAGACCTATATGCGCGACCTGACTACGCACGTCGCGGCCCAAAACCCCGATACATATACGCTAATAAATCCCGGCGGTTACGCCTTTTTAGCCCTGTTCATCCCCTATTCCATTTTTAAGGCAATGAGGCTCATCCGCCGCCATGGCATCACGCACCTTCATGTTGCAAGCGGCCCCCACTGCTTTCAGGCCCTGCTCCTAAAAAAACTCACCGGGGTAAAGGCCACCATCACCATTCACGGCCTCGACATAATGATAGAAACCCTGTGGCTCGACAGGCTCATTGCCGCCACGACCCGAAGGCTCGACCGGGTCTTCTGCGTAAGCAATGCCACAAAGCGCGAGTGCGTGCGTCGGGGTGTACCGGAGGCAAAATGCGCCGTTATATTCAACGGCGTCGACCCGGACATCTTTCCTCTACACAGACCGCGCACCGAGCTTCGCAAGGAGCTTTCGGGCCGGCTCGACATACCGCTCGCCAGGCGAAAGCTTCTTCTTTCCAACGGCAGGCTGGTGAAGCGCAAGGGGGTGGAGTGGTTCATCCGCTCCGTTTTGCCCCTGCTTGGAAAGGACGCCCTCTTTCTGGTTTCGGGCGACGGGCCGGAGCGCGATGCCGTCGCCAGGGCCGCCGCCGAAAGCGGTCATTCCGAAAAGCTTCTGCTCCTCGGCAGGACCAGCGACGAGTTGCTGCGGCTCCTGTATAACACGGCCGATTACTTCATCATGCCCAACATAGCCGAGCCCGGAGATATGGAGGGCTTCGGCCTGGTAATCCTCGAGGCGGCCTCCTGTGGAACGGGCGTAATCGCCTCGGACATTGAGGGCATAAGCGACGCCGTGGTCCACGGCATTACAGGCTGGCTCGTTCCGGAGCGGAACGCTGATGCCTTTGCCCGGCACATAGCAAAAAGGCCGCTTCCGCCCGAAAAGGTCGCCGGAGAGGTCCGAAAACGCTACGACTGGCGCGTCATCGCCTCGCAATATATAGAGGGGATGCTCGATGCGTAGTGTAACACACATGGTGCTTCTGCTGATTCATAGGCCACACCATAAGGCCGGCCTTGTTAGGAACTTCCATGGAAGAGAAATATCAAATAGAGCAATAAGATGAAAAAGACTGTTTATATCCTGTTTCCACTTTTCTGTGCCATATTACTATACTCCAATAAGGCGTCCGCTTCGGGCGATTTCGGCCTGGGCTTTGTGCTCGGCAGTCCGTCCGGATTTACCGCCAAATATTTTCTAAATCGAGAAAATGCCATCGCAGGAGGGATTGGAGACGCGGCGGGCCACGGCCTCTATCTCTATGCCGACTACCTAATTCACTTTCGAGGAATACTGCCGGCCCGCGAAGTCTCGTTCTTTTTGGGTGGCGGCGGCGCATTCCATAACTACCACCGCGACCGTTCGGCAAAAACCTGGGGCGGCGATAAAAACGAAAAGCAACTCGAGGGCCGCATGCCCTTCGGCATAAATTATGTCTTCGAGCCAATTCCGATAGAGGTGTTCCTGGAGATAGTCCCCGCTCTCGAGATCATCCCCGATGTCGATTTTCACCTGCGTGCAGGAATCGGCGCGCGCTACTATTTCTGAGGATGCGAGAGAAGTGCGGCTCTTGCTTGTCCGTCATGGCGAAACGGCCTGGAACCGCGAAAAGCGCGTGCAGGGCTCGAGCGACATACCCCTTTCCGATAACGGAATTCGCCAGGCCGAGCTTCTGGCCTCGAGCCTGGCGGACGAGAAGATCGATATCGTAGTGACAAGCCCCCTCCGCCGCGCGGTACAAACCGCGTCCATCATAAATGAAAGGCTCAAGGCGCCCCTCGTGGCCGATGAAGACCTGAAAGAGCTCGACCAGGGAGACTTCGAAGGGATGGGCTTTATGGAGTTAATGAACATCCACAGCGATTTTTTAAAGAGCTGGGCCGCCGACCCGGCCTCGGTAAGCATGCCCGGCGGCGAATCGCTTCCGGCCCTTCAGGAACGCGCCTGGCGCGCCGTTATGCGAATCGAGGCCTCTTATAAAAACGCGCTCGTAGTATCCCATTATTTTGCCATAACGGCGATACTGTGCAGGGCGGTCGGCATGCCTCTCTCCGATTTCCGCAAGATACGGCTGGAGAACACATCGAAGACGATCATAGAGGCCGAGGGCGACGGCTATGTAGCGCTCGTTATCAACGATACGGCGCATCTAAAAATAGCGCATTAGACTCTTTCCGGCCCGGCACACTGAGCTTGTGAGGTTACATATGATCGACACGGCATCCCTCGTCACCTTTATTCTGTACCTCATCATGTTGATGGCCATAGGCGTATATTTCTATAGGACCACCGCCAGCCTCGAGGACTATCTTCTGGGCGGCAGGGGCCTCGGCCGCTGGGTCACCGCCTTCTCGGCACAGGCAAGCGACATGAGCGGCTGGCTCATGATGGGTCTTCCGGGAGCCGTCTATCTCGGCGGTATGCCGGCCGCATGGATCGCTATAGGGCTTTTTATTGGAACGGCGCTTAACTGGAGGATGGTCGCGGCCCGATTGAGGGTATACACCCAGATGACCGGCTCGCTTACCCTGGCCTCTTTCTTCGAGGAGCGTTTCGGCGACCCGTCCGGTCTGCTTCGCAACATCACGGCCATTATAACCCTCATCTTCTTCACCATCTACGCCTCCTCGGGTCTCGTCGCGTCCGGGAAGCTTTTCGAATCGATGTTTCATATCGACTACTCGACTGCCGTCGTCCTTGGCGGCGCCATCATCATCACCTATACCTTTCTCGGCGGGTTCCTGGCTGTGTGCTATACGGACCTCCTTCAGGGCGCCCTGATGGTGATCGCCATCGTAGTGGTGCCAATCGTCGGGTGTTATGCCGCGGGCGGCCCTGCCGCCATAACATCGGCAATGACGTCCCGTGGAACCCCTGCCGGGCTCCTGCCGGAGGGCGGGCCGGGCATGCTCGCCATCATCTCGGCGGCGGCCTGGGGATTGGGCTATTTCGGGCAGCCACACATTCTTGTCCGCTTTATGGGCATCCGCTCCGGAGCCGAGGTGCCGGGGGCCATGGCAATCGCGCTGGTCTGGGTAGCCGTGTCGCTCGCCGGGGCCATCACCGTCGGGCTTATAGGCATACCGCTTTTCGAGGGGCTTACGGGCGGTGAAGAAGAGAAGGTGTTCCTGCTAATGATCGATTCCGCTCTTGCCCCATGGGCCAGGGGAGTCATGCTCGCGGCGGTGCTCTCCGCCATAATGTCCACGATCGATTCGCAGCTTCTGGTATCCTCGTCCACCCTTACCGAGGATTTCTACAAGAAGGCGATTCGGCCCGATGCAACCGAGCGCGAGATGATATTCGTCGGTCGCGCATCCGTAATCGCCATCTCCGCCATAGCGCTCCTCCTGGCGCTAAAGCCCGGCAGCACCATACTGGGACTCGTGGCATACGCATGGGCCGGCTTCGGGGCTGCCTTTGGGCCTGTGGTGCTCGCCGCGCTCTTCTCGCGGGGCACCGGCTGGAGAGCGGCGCTGGCAGGAATGGCAAGCGGAACCATAGTGCTCGTGATATGGAGAAGCCTGGGCCTGGGAGAGATCATCTACGAGATCGTCCCGGGCTTCGCGGCAAATTTGTTGACGATGATGATCGTGAACAGGTTCAATCCGGGCGCAGCCGAGCCGGTCGGGCGCTTGTTCGACGAGGTGGAAAAAACTGTAAGCTCGTTATAATCTTGTTATCCCTGAGGGGCGTAAGATATCCACGGTAACTCCAAAACCCACAACCGCCTTTCCTCGTGACCCTTCGTGGATCTTCCCAAAAAAACTCACTTCTCACCTTAAGCTCAACGAATTAATCCACGAAGTTACACGAAGACACACGAAGTTTGTCTCAACACATATTTATACTTTTTGAAAAATCATAAAACCAAATCTGAAAAACACTAACCGCCTTTCTTCGTGGCCCTTCGTGGATCTACCGAAAAAGCTCACTCTCCCCTCTTCTCCTTCCCCTGTATATATCCCCAGCGCTCCAGAAGCCTGTTTACGTCCCGTGACAGATATTTTTCCTTTTGCACCCCTCTAAGGCCTCCCTCGAGCCGGTCGTGCCAGTAACGTACGCCCGGCCCGGCCATTGCCTTAAGTTCCGGAGCCGGCTCACCACGCGCCAAACCCACATCCCCTTTGATCCTATAGGCCCCTCCGTTATGCGCGAAAGCAGGCAGAAGATATCGGCCCGCAAGCAAACGCCCGCCGCCATGCACAGAGAGCGAGAGATTCGCCTCCGCCGGAATCGTCTGGAATCGGATGCGCCCGCCGGGGGGAAGCGAAAAATCGAGCGCCTTTCTTCCTGCTTTTCGAACAAGAGGGGAACCGGCCGATGACGGTTGAGCCTCCACATCATAGAAGAAACCCTCCTCGACCCAAAGCCGGCCGCTCATCTGTTTTCCCCCTGCCTCTATAAACCGGTCCGGCTGTTTAAACCTCTCTTTATAAAGAAGTTTCTTCATTCGCCGAACATCGTCCGGCCGCTCATATAAAACATTTCTTTGCTCGTTTGGATCAGCCTTCAAATCATATAGCTCGGCATACTCCTTAACCACATCGCCTCCCCAGTGAAACGGGCGGATTCCAAATCCGTAAAAGCGCTCAGCGTATTTAAACCCACCGGCGCGCACGGAGTACATCATCCTCCCCTCGCTGTACACCGGCCGCTCGCCCCGCTCCTTCCCGTCCAGAATGGGCAGGATGGAGCTCCCCTTAAAGGCCGACTCCCCGTCCAGCCCAATCAAGTCGAGGATGGTGGGCGCTATATCCATGTTTCGAACCTGCGTGTCCACCCTTGCCCCCCTGTATCTCGACCCGGCCCGGGGCTTTATTATTAACGGCACGCGGAGCTCCTCGTCGTACTGAGTCTGCCCGTGCGAGAAGCGCGCCCGCACATCCGTGTAGGGGCTTGTCTCCTTATCGGGGCTGAAAATCTCACCGTGGTCAGCCGTAAGCACTATTATGGTGTTCTCGTAAAGTTTCAGACGCTTAAGCGCGTTTACAAGCCTTCCCAAATAATCGTCGGTATAGGCGACCTCGCCCAAATACGCCCTGAACCAGGGATGCATGGATGGAAATTTTTTTCTTAACGGCCCGAGGTACTCGGGCGGGGGGATGTACGCGTTATGCGGAGCATTGTAGTTTACAAATAGAAAAAATCGGCGCGAGGCGTTTCTCTCCAGCCACTCCACCGCCTCTGCCGTGATGTCCACCGTGTCCTCCACCGGCGACTGATACTCGGAGACCTCGTCGAAATTAAGATCCACCCCTATGCCTGTGTATTCGATGATAAAGGCGTTGTTTCCAATTGAGCGGGTAATGTATCCCTTATCCTTTAAAATGCTCGTTATGAGACGAGTGCCGCTTTTCCGGTAAAAGCACTCCTTCTCCTCGTCGCTTACCGGCGGGTAGAAGATGTTTACCCCGGTATGCGACGCCAACACGCCCGAAAGCATACAGATGGTCGAGGGCCTGGTCCAGTTGGAGACCACGAAATGCTTAGAGCAGGCTATTCCATCACGGGCCAGGGAGTCCATGGCCGGAGTGATTCCGTAGCGCTTCTCGATCGAGTCCACCGCATCGGCCCTCAGCGAATCCACGGAGATGAAGACCACGTTCGGCAAAGAGGAACCGGAGCCGCGCTTAAAGATTCTCGGGTTGGCGACAAATACATGGCTCAAGCGCGCCGATCGGCCTAAAAGTTTCATTTCTACCGAGGCGCCGTCGAGTTTCACTCCCTTCAGAGATATCGAATATTCCCTCCAGCCGCGCCCCGGGATCCCTCTCTTATCGGTTTTAAACACCTCCCGGCGCCTGTCTCCTCGGATTATCGATATGCTGAAAACACATTGCCGCTCAATCCCTCCAAGGCCGCCCAGCGAAAAGCCAAGCGTTTCCCCGCGCGTCTTCGCCTCCAGAGGTACAGTTATTCGGCAGGGCGATGAATCCGTGGCCCCTAAATAAATCGAGCGGCGAGCGTTCTGGAACATCTTGCTTTTATCTATATCGAAGCCCGCCTTAACAAGACGCGGCGAGTCGGGTCCGTATGGATTGCGGTACAGTTTTTCGTAGCGTAAAAGATCCGTGTACTTGGCGGCAAAGCCGTCGTCCTCCACAAGTGCACCGTCGAAGCGGTCGATGAGATCGACGGCAAGCTCCTCCCTGTCCGACCGGCCACAGGCAAAGCAGCCTGCGCCAAGAAGCGCGCACAACGTCAGAACAGCGAGATATCTCCGCGGCATGGAAGCTTTTAAGGAGCGCGTCTTCAAGCGATGTCCCTCCGGTACCGGCTAAAATCGGCAGTCATTGTACATCTGCTCTTTTTTACGGATACAAAAAAATTTCAGATCCAAAGAGAGAGGCCAATTCGCCGAAAATCGATGAATTCCGATACGGCCAGGACGCAGGGCCTCGCCCCAATTCGGAGGGCCTTAAAAAAGTATTGCATTTGATTTCCACTCGTCCGACTATGTGGCCCATGGGGCCATTTGCTTAAGGCGCCCGCCGGAAGAAGGAGACCACTCGATGAGCACCATGGACGAAAAACAGATACTGCGTGTAGCCAGGCTTGCGCGGCTCGACCTTAGCGAACAGGAGATGTCCGAATACGCCCGTCAGCTTAACGACATCCTGGCCTATGTGCGTAAAATCGAAGAAATGGAGACCGCAAACGTCCGGCCCACGGACCATATAGTCGACCTGCACAATGTGTTCAGGGAAGACCGCGTTCAAAGCTCCCCGGGCGCCGAAGCCCTCAGGGCAATAGCGCCCCGCTTCGAAGACGGACACGTGGTGGTTCCGATAATAATCGAGGGGCAGGAATGACGCGCCTTTTCATCGGGCTTCCCATTGACGACGCTCTCCGCGCGACGCTCCGCCCGATTTACGAGTTCCTGTCCGGCAACGCGCACCTGCTCAAGGCGGTCCCCCCGGAGAATTACCATATCACGGTAAAATTTCTCGGCGAATGCGATGGAAACGTGGCCAACGCCATAGAGAGCACCTTTTTCGAGATTCCGGTCCCGGAGTCGGAGATTTCATATACGCTGTCGGGGATGGGGGCGTTTCCGGACATCAGAAAACCCGCGGTAATATGGGCCGGCCTCAATGCCGACAGCGACGTTATGGCCCGATTATATAAAAATGTGGAGCGGTTCACGGCCAACTTTCGGTTCAAGGAAGAGAAGCGCGCCTTCGTCCCTCATCTCACCCTCGCCCGGCTTAAAAGCGGCAGGAGGATAACCGGCGATCTATTAAAATACATGGAGAAAAACAGGGACACCGTATATGGCGAATCGGCATTCACCGGCCTTACGCTTTACTCCTCCAGGCTGACGCCCGACGGGGCCGTACACACGGCGCTCAAGACGATTTCTTTCTGAACGCCGGCCTCTCATGGGTAGTGAACCTATACTTATAATCCCTTGGGGGTGATGATGGCCGAATGCGGTCGATGCGGGCGCTGTTGTCAGGACGTGCGACTGGCCGAGTCGCCCGATATGCTCGAGAGGGCCTACCTCTACTGGAAAAAATCCCCTTCCATCGAGCCCTCGTTCTCGGAGATATATCTTATATACCCCATGCTTCGCTTTGTCCGGGAGGAACCCGGAGAAGACCTGCCGTATCACTACACGTGCGTGCATTACCGCCTGGACGATGCCGGACTTCCTTCGTGCGGCATCCATCCCATACGCCCCAGGATGTGCCGCGATTTTCCTTATTACGAGGATGCGAAGCATCTCGACCGCGAGGGCCCTGTCAGCCCCTACGAGGGCTGCGCCTACAATCAGCCCGACGCGGAACCGGAATCATCTTGACTTTGGTACAAGACGGCGGTACCCTCGTTCGAGAAAAAAGCGGCGGGACACGACGGTCCGTAAAACGCGCCCTGTAAAAGGAGATTGAGCGATGCTCTTTGGAAAACGCCCAAAGGCCGCCGTAACGATCAAGCTTTTTTCCGGCATCAACCGGGACATCGGCCTTACAGACTACGATCCCTCCCGCGGGATCCAACTTGAGGTCCGCGAGGGCACACGCCTTAAAAAAGCCCTAAAGGGTCTGGGCATGAAGAAGCTCATGCAAAACGCCTATTTTCGAAACGGCGAGCGTGCCGGCCTCTGGACACGGCTACGGGACGGCGACGAGATCTCCTGCATCAAGCCCTCCGCGGGCGGCTGATTCGTCCGCCGCCCGCGCTACCCTCCCCCGGCTCAAGCGGCAGATACTCCATGTCAATATTTCCCATCGAGCGGAAGATGTTCGTCCTGGCGTCCGGATTCATGCGCTCCAACTCGTCGATCACCCTCCTCACCCCGGCCCGCCTGGACTTTTCGCTCCATGGGCACTCCATGCCCGCAGTCGGAAACCCGATCAAGCGCGCGTAATCCCGAACCTCGCGCTTGGCCAGAAGACCCAGCGGGCGGATGATGTCGAACTCGCCGCCGAACATGGAGAGCCTCAGCGGCATCGTGGTGAGCCTTGCGTTAAAGGTCATGTTCAAAATGAGGGTTTCGAGGATATCGTCCAGATGATGCCCGAAGGCGAGGCGCGAAAAGCCCCCCTCCCGCATGAGGCCGAAGAGGGCCTTCCTCCTGTGCCAGGAGCAATAAAAACATCTGGAGTCGGGATTCGAAAAATCGATTCCCCCCGAGACCGCGCGCACCACAAACTCCACACCCCTTTCCCGGCAGAACTCCTCCATGACCCCGGCATCCGCGTACCCCTCCAGCCCCTCGACAAGGATGTGGGCCGCTGTAACGGAATAGGATATAGGGATCCGCGCGCGCCGCTCCGTAACGGCGTCGAGAAGGGCCAGGGAATCCAGGCCGCCTGAAAGTGCGACAAGGACACGATCCCCATTCCCTATCATGGCGTAACGGTTGATGGCCTTTCCGACCATCCTCCGCAGGGCCTTTATGCGATATTCCGATTTCATATTATTTCAGCGGAATCTCGTAAAATAATTGTGCCATCGCACAACCTAATGTAGAATAAGCACTTGAAAAATACAGGCCTATTTTTACTATTATACAGCTATTTTGTCCCCGGCGCGCAAAACACAATTTTTCGAAGCCTTTAGGGCGCGCTCATGGCAAGCACCGAGTCCGGCGGCGGACCCGCCCGTGGATTCGAGCAGCCGGACAGGGATAGGGAACGGGTGTATGGCACGAGCACTGATAGTAGACGACTCCAAGTTCATGCGCAGGATTATACGCGAAACCCTCGAGGAGGGCGGCCATATAATCCTTGCCGAGGCCGACAACGGCATCGACGGCATAGAACAATATAAAAAGCTCAAACCCGATTTTGTCACCATGGACATAACGATGACCGGCAAGGACGGCATCCAGGCGGTATCCGACATACAGGCGATGGATCCAGGCGCTAAAATCATCATCATATCCGCCATGAGCGAAAACACCCTCAAGCTTAACGACAAGGAGCTCCGCGCGACCGCGTTTCTCACAAAGCCGTTTGAAAAGTTCGAACTCCTGGAAACCATCAAAAAAATTCTATGAGCCCGCGGAACTTCATAAGGCTGTACACCATCGCCTCGCCCGCTCAATCGGCGTTTTTATTGAATGCTGGAAGGGTATATTTCTTCGTCTCCAATACCGACAAATACGCGCTCAAGGGAAACAACCTGATCATAGGCGCATCCGAGCTTATCCTCAACAACCTGCTCGACATGAAGCTCGGCCGACTCGAGACGGCACTCTGCGACCCCGATTCCAGGGTAAAAAAAATCCCAGGGGAGACCTTTCTGTCTTCGCTCGATACCCACTCCGTAGCGCTAAATGTCTCCATGGTCATCGCCCAGCAGGTCGTTTTGACCAACCAGATCATCAATACGAACATCGAGTGCGTACAGGGGGACGAAAAGAGGATAAAAGAGACCTCAATCGAATACTACCGAATCGTCGCCCGGCTTCGTGAGGAATATGACAAACGCCGCCTTCCCTGGCTGAAGGCCCTCACCGAAAAGTTCGAGACCACCCTGATCTGCAAGCGGGGGGAGGCCTTAGGCCGGACAGCCGCCCCGACAAAGATAACCACGCCGCTTGCGGACACGGAAACCACGCTCGAGTTGCCCAAGGACGCCATAATATGCGAGGAGGGCAGCATTGGCGACGAGATGTATATCCTTCAGGCCGGCACCGTGGACGTGCTGATCAACGACACGCGTGTAACCTCGATCTCCGACCGGGGTTACGTCTTCGGGGAGATAGCGCTGCTCCTTGGCGAAAAGCGTTCGGCCACGCTCAAGGCGAAAAGCGACGTGCTGCTCACGAGGCTTCGAAAAAGCGACCTTAAAAACATGGCGGAATCCAGAAACAGCGTCCTGCGCGCCCTCCTTACCTCCCTGGCCCAGAAGCATTATCACAACATCGAGAAGATCAAGGCCATAGGCGCAATGCTTATCGAGAAGGACCTCTCCGCCGGCCCGGGCGAGAAGAGCAGGCAGGCGCAGGAGGTTCAGCGCGCGCAAAACGACCTCCTTTCGCTTAAAAAGGAGGTCTCGCAAGTGTACACGGCGGGAAAGGCGGAGTTCCTGGCGGAACTTGTGGACGGCTTTTAGTCCTCCACGTCCGAAGACACCAGCTCCCCCTTCTTCAGCGATTTCAACCACGAGAGTTCGGCCTTCAAGTGGTTTTCCAGATACGTGAATACGTGGATGTGGGATTTATCCTCGGGTAGCTTCGTTTCCTCTTCGACCTTCTCCTTTATCGCCGCAAGCTTTTCCTTGACCGCCTCCATCCTGTCCTCTATGAAGGCCTCTTTTTGCTCGGGCTGGAGCGAGTTGTAGAACATCAGCACTATGTCGATGTCGAAATGGATCATCGTATGGTCAAAATACTGTTTAAGCATCTTCTTATAGTATTTTCTTCCAGCCGGCATGATCTGGTAGATGTAGCGCTCGGGATTCCCGCCCTCCTTTTCGGTGCCCACCCGCTTTACCCAGCCGTTGTCCACCGCTTTTTTGATGGCGTAATAGATTGACCCGAACTTTATATCGACATAGTCCTCGAGCCGCTCGACAATCTTCTTTTTGATTTCGTAGCCGTACAGGTTGTCCTCCATCAGAAGACCCAAAATCGTTATTTCTATTTTCATATCAACCTCTCAGATATTAAAGATACTAAAATTTAAGCCATTGATTTATTATATACATGAACAGGGCGATTCCGGCAATGATTTATTCCATGATATTACAATAAAATTTGAGTATTATATACTATTTTTTATAATAAAATGCAATGGGGTTTACTATCTTAAATACCTTTAAAAAAGAGCCGGCCGGCGCTTTTCAGGGGGAGATGCTTCGCAGGGCGGCCTTTACCAGCGGTTCTATCCCCATGGATGGATCTTTTTTTAAGAGTTCATCCACGGCCCTTGCGGCCCTTCCCTCGTCAAAACCGAGCGCAGCAAGGGCCTCTATCGCCTCTCCTCGGGCCGACTGCCGACCCCCCCCGTCCGGAGAAAGGCCCTCCAGGTGCTTGAGCCGCCTGGACAGCTCGAAAACGAGCTTCTCGCCCTTGCTGCGCCCCACACCCGGCACCTTTAAAAGAGGCGTAATGTCTTCCTCCCGAACTGCCCGCAGGAGTTCCTCGATCGTTATTCCGGAGAGGATCGAAAGCGCCATCGACGGGCCTATGCCGGGGACTCCGAGAAGCACCCTGAAAAGGTCGCGCTCGCGCTGAGTAAAAAAGCCGAAAAGTCGAAACTGGTCCTCCCTGTGATAGGTATGGACAAACAGGACGGCTTCACGATGGCCGACAAGCGGTTCGTAGGTCGAAAGGGGAATGCTCAGACGGTAGCCGACTCCACCCACGTCCACGATGGCCTCCGTCGGCCTTAGTTCATCTATCGTTCCCCTGATTCTCGCTATCATCGAGGCCCCATTCCCCCGATGGCGGCAGCCGCGGCTGATGACGAAGCCAGATAGTGACAGGTGGCGACCGCAAGGGCGTCGGCGGCATCGTCGGGAGAGGGCGGTTTCTTCATCCCGTAGAGCTTCCCGGTCATAATCTGCATCTGGCGTTTGGTGGACTTACCGCACCCGGTAAGCGAGCGCTTTACCTGAAGCGGGGTGTACTCGGCGCATGGAAGGCCTTTCTTGGCGGCGCAGAGCAGCACCACTCCGATGCATTTGCCCACATCCATGGCGGTCGTGGCGTTTTTCGAAAAATACAGGCGCTCCATCGCGAGCACGGCGGGGGCGAATCGGTCGAGGATGGCCTCAATCTCCCTGTATATAGCCAGCAGCCTTTCCTGGAAGTCGCCGCCCGGCCCCGTAACGATCGCCCCGCATCCGGCCAGCTTGAACCCGTCGTCGATGACGGCCCAGCCGAGCTTTCCGAAACCGGGGTCGATCCCGAGAATCCTCACCTTCCCTCGCCTATTCTCGTCATTATGGCGTCGGGGATCTCATAATTGGAATAAACGTTCTGAACGTCGTCCTGGTCTTCGAGCTGCTCGATCAGCCTGAGACACTGCTCGGCCTTTTTTTCGTCGAGCGGGATGGTGTTCTGCGGGATGAAGGTGATCTCATGGAGCACCAGCCTGTATTGTTTCGCCTGCATAAGGTCGTTCACCTGCGCAAAGCCCTCGGGCGGGGTAATGATTACGATATTGCCGTCTTCGGTCCTCACGTCGTCCACCTCGAGGTCGAGAACGAGCTCCATAATCTCGTCCTCGCCCGCCTGGCCGCCCTCAATGATAACCATGCCCTTGCGGTCGAACATGTATGAAACGCAACCCGTCTCTCCGAGGTTTCCTCCATTACGCGAGAACAGGGCCCGTATCTCGGGAGTGGTCCGCTTCTTGTTGTCCGTAAGGCAGTGTACCATTATAGCGACTCCGCCGGGGCCGTACCCCTCGTAGGCGATCTCCTCGTAGACCACGCCCTCCAGCGTGCCGGTCCCCTTCTTTATCGCGCGCTCTATATTGTCGGCGGGCATGTTGTTTTCCCTGGCCTTCATGACTGCCGTGCGAAGGCGCGGATTCGCGTTGATGTCCTCGCCGCCCATTCTCGCCGCGACGGTAATCTCCCGAATTATCTTGGTAAAAAGCGCCCCCCTTTTGGAGTCGGTCGAGGCCTTCTTCCTTTTAATTGTGGCCCATTTGGAGTGTCCTGACATACGCTACCTCGGTCTTTTTTCAACCCTGTGGTTCTGATAGAGTTTCTCAATAACCCCTGCTAATTTTCAACTGTATTTTTACCATGCGGTCGCGCGCCCCGGACGGATCGTAGTCGAAAGCGATGCACTCCCTGTAATACCGCATTGCCTCCTGTGGTTTCCCCAGCCGCTCGTAACATTCCGCCATGTTCCAGCGGACCCTTCCGGCGTTAAGCTTGGAATACGAATAAAGCCCCTCCTTTCGCTCTGTCCGGAGCCTGCTCTCCTCCTCCATTAGAAACTCGTATCGATTATATGTATCGAAGTCTGGTTTTTTAAAAAGCGAGGATTTGACGCCGCGTATGTCGGAGGCGAGCTTCTCGATCTCGCGGTCCTTTTCCTCAAGCCGCTTTTTAATCCTGTCCTGATAAACGATCGTTCGGCCGTACAGGTCCGCGGCCTTCTCGAACTCCAGGTCCTTCATGGCCATATCGGCCGAGTATTCGTAGGCCTTCGATCTTCTGAAAATATCGCCCTCCGGCAGAAGCTCCAGCGCGCGCGACAGGCTGGCCCGCGCCAGGCCCCAGTCACCGGTGCGCTTGAAGGCGAGGTGTCCAAGCGCGAAATGGATGTGGCCGTCATCCGGTTTTGCCGCCAGGTATTCCCGGTAGAACCGAGCCGTTTCAAGATAGTTGCCTATATCCTCGTTCAGGTTCGCGATCAATAGATAAAGCCCCGGCTCCTCCAGGCCTTCGCCCTTCCAGCGGACATAGCGCTCCAGGTGAAAGATGGCCTTTTTTCTGTCGGCGGTGCGGTAAAGGGCAATCCCCAGCCTGCGCGAGTGCTCCCTATTCTCCGGGTTGAGCGCGTAGGCCGCCTCCAGGGCCCGGGCATATGCTCCGGCGTCCCCCCGACCACGGAAAACGTCGGCGATCTCCGAGAGAATGACATCGTCCTTCCCAGGTTCCGGCTCCTTGAACCTCAGGCACTGACCGTAATGATTGAGCGAGTCGTCGAGACGCCCGAGGCGAAAGAGGCATCGCGCGGCGCCGAGATGGAGATTGTGGAGCTCGATGTTGTTTTCTATGAAAAAGCCCTCCGCGGTCCTGTTTCGGTACAGATCGTTGATGTTGATCCGCTCCTCGAGCCTTTTAGCCGTGATAAAATCAGCGGGTATGCGCCTGTTATCGACTCTTTCATCGTATATAGCGAGCAGCCGTTTGCGTATGACCTCGTAGGCGCCCGCATAGTCGCCCCGCGAATAGAGCCCCGCGTAATCCGGCGGGGCCGCGCGCGTTACGGCAAGCGGCGCGATGAATAAAAATACCGCTGAAACCGCCGAAACGACCGCCATGCTTCCCGCAAAGGCCTTCGTTCTAATTTTTCCGTCCATGACCGTACATCCGCTCCAATGCGTATATCTCTGTTATCGGCCCCGCCATCCGTTGGCTTGACAGCGGTGCGGCCGACTCGAAACCCGCATTTGTTGTATTACCCCGGAGCCCCTGTGAGAATAAAAAAATTTTTCCCCCGGGGAAAAAAACATTCAAATTTCATTGACAAACACAGGGGGGTACGGTTAATTGCTTTCATTACCGAGAGCAACAATTCTCCGGTGGCTATAGAGAAGAGGAAACACCTGTTCCCATTCCGAACACAGAAGTTAAGCTCTTCATCGCCGATGGTACTGCATGGGTAACCGTGTGGGAGAGTAGGGAGTTGCCGGGGTTGCAATCATATGATATCGCGAGGACACCTTAGGGTGTCCTCCATTATTTCCAGCCGCCGCTGCCGTTCCCGCTGAATTAAACATAACCCAAAGAGCATGAACCCTTATGGGCGCCATCAAACGGGAAGTGCCTTATGGAAACCTGTAATAATCAGGTTTTCCCGCCCGCCGAAGGCGGGCCGGGAAAACCTAAGTCCTGAGCATGTCGGTAGTTACGATTCATTGGAACTTCAAAAATTTAATTTTTAAAGGTTCCCTTATTTTAAAAGGGCTTATGGGAGTGAAGCTTTTTCTTTGTGTTAAAATAACCTCCAGGCATGTTGCTTGCAGGTTTATCATCCTCCCGCAAGCGGGGCAAGCCCCAGTGGGGATGCTTGTTTCAAGTCAGCCCCCTTGAAATTTACGCCTAATACGGCGGAAGGCGGGTGATTATTTCACCCGCCTTCTATTTGATATCATATACGTCTGAAACTGAACCGCTTCTTACTTCGTCGCGCCGCCCTCTACGCTCGAGCGCAGGCCCTTGCGTTCGATCTGGTACACGATTTCGCAGTTATCGTCTTTATCATACGTGGACCGAACGATCGTTCCGCCCTTCACTACGCCGCTGAACTCCTTGGCCACCGCGATTCCGGTGGAGGCATAGTCAGCCGCGCCCGCGGCGCCCTCGAGACGCGCACCAACAAATTTCTCGATGATCCTCTTCTCGGCCATAATAAGGGCCGCTTCCTTGGCGGTTCCCTGGCGCTGGATCTTGTTGGTAAGGCCGGGTTTCGGAACTCCGACGGCGGTTACCCTGAAGATGTCCGGCGTCACCCATCCCTCGGTGATGAATGTATCGCCCTTAACCTGTCCACCCATCGACTGACCGCCGCATGCGGTAAAAGCGATACCGACAGCCAGAATCAGGGCCAACGTTACAACCTTTTTCATAGAAAATCCTCCTTGGAATTTTAAGGGGTCTCCCCCAATTTGATTTTTATTATTCTTGTGCGGGTCAACGAACTTGCCGCAACTCAAACGCGGCGTTCATTGCCCCTAATATTAATAGCGTTACAGGCCAAAGTCAATAGAAAAACCAACATTTTCGTTCGGCCTGATTTTTTTTAAAAATAAACAATAATAATTATTTGTTCTAAAGTGTTCTAAAAGCGGTCGCCCGCGGCCCATAGGCCATTCAATCGTCCCCCAGCTCGCTGAGCAGCGCCATCTCCAGAAGCACACACAGTATGGCCAGGTTAAGGAGCAGCCAGATGAATCCAAGCTCCTTGGTCGTCGCCCACACATACATGAGCGCGGCCCCGTTGCCGGAGCCAAAACCTATCAGCATAAGCCCCGCGTACCGGACGATAAAATTTGCGACATCGTCGCGGTAGTACTCGCTGGCCTCTACTCGTGCGCTGGCAAACCGTTCGCGTACGATCGGCAGCACCAGATAGAGTATCACGAAAAGCGCGCACGAGTTGAAGAATAGGTTATTGGCCATAAAGGGAAACGCGACGCCCAATAGCGCCGCCGCCAGGAACACGAGGAGAAAACGTCCCGGGGAGTACCTGTCGGCGAGCTTCCCAAGGGAGCCGGTTATAAATGGAAGAACGCTCGTGATCTCCTCCCGGGTATAGACGTCCTTGCTCGATATGAGTGTCACGTAATAGCCGACCGAAAGAAGAAAGAGCACGAAAACGACAAAGACCATTAGAAGGTACAGCATTCCGCATCCCTCCGAGCGCGAGATGTCCAACCGGCGGATATTATGCCACCCGGGCCCCGCTCGTAGCAAGAATATTTTATCGCTTTATTATCACCTTCCTTCCGCGCATCGAAAGGCGCCCCTCGCAGAAAAGCCGCACAGACTCCGGGAGGATGACATGCTCCTCGCGGAGTATCCGGGCGGAGAGGCTTTCGACGCTGTCCTCCGGAAGGACCGGCACCGCGGCCTGGATGATGATGGGACCCGTATCCACGCCCTCATCGATGAAATGGGTGGTGCATCCGCTCATCTTCACGCCGTACTCCAGCGCCTGTTTCTGGGCGTTTACACCCGGAAAGGCCGGGAGCAGCGCCGGATGCACATTCACGATCGCGTTTTTAAACTCCCTGATGATGTAGGGCGTGAGGATCCTCATATATCCGGCCGCCACCACAAGGTCGGTCCCGTGCTTCCTGAGGAGCCCCACTATGGCCTCCTCGTGTGATCTTCGGTCCGCAAAGGGCTTCGGATCGACGAAATAGGATTTAATCCCGAATTCATCCGCTATCGCGAAAGCGCCCGCCCCTTTTTTGTCACAAATCAAAATTCCGGGGTTCGCCCGAATATGGCCGTCGCGAATCCTCTCCATCACCGCCCTGAAGTTGGATCCCCTGCCCGATGCCAGAAACGATACCACCTTTTTCTTCATTCGATAACCAGCTCCCTTTAAATCGCTCCGCGCGCCCGCAGGCTTCACGGTCATATCATAAGCCCCCTTATCGCGCCGTCCTCGGCCGGCACGCCCGCCGGGACCTCCCCCTGGCGGACCCCCCTCCTGAAAAGCGTCAGCGGATCGCCCGATCCCGACGGCCTGCCGTAGCGGGCCGCCACCGACGCGATAAAACGGATATCATCGTCCCCGAGCCCGCCGCGCGCGAATACCACCGGCCCCTTGAACAGCGGGACCAACAGGGCGTCCGCGCCGGAGCCGTACTTCTCCAACTCGGCGTTCTCCGTCTCGTTTCGGCCCACAATGAGCTTTAGGTCCTCCCGGACTCGAAGGTGCCTTCCAAGCGAAAGAAGATAGACGTCGGTCATGTCGAAATCGGGAACTCGCTCCAGGAGGTCGCGCACCCTGCGGGCTATCTGCACATCGGTAAACAGACAGCCCCCCGCGGGAGAGGCGTACTCGACGATACCCATCCTGCGCGCGAGGTCCATCTGCGCAAAGCGGCCGCGCCCGCTGATGCCCATCAGGCGTTCGCGGTCCACCAACCCCTCGCGTTCGGGAATGGTGGGAGGTAGAAGCCTCGCCGAGAGAGGCCTTAGGAGCCGCCCCTTAAGGCCCGACTGGGTCTCGATGTGTCTCATCATGTGCTTCGTCTGGGACATTGGGCGCTGGCCGACAACCTCGCCCGTAGCCACGAAGTCGGCCCCCTCCGACTCCATGAGCTCCCCGGCCTTTCGTATAAAATAGATCTTGCAATCGATGCATGGATTGCTCCGTTTTCCATATCCGTGCGGTGGGTTCCTTACCATCTCCATGTATTCCCTTCCCAGGCGGAAGAAGCGGAGGGGGATGCCGTTGTCACGCGCGTAAGCGGCCTGGGGGCTCTCCTCTGGACGGTAATCGGGGGCGGCGAACGGAAGGACGAACATGATCCCCTCAACTTCCACGCCCTGCTCCATTAGCAGCCTTCCGGCCAGAAGGCTGTCGAGCCCCCCCGAATACAGGAGGATGCCCCGGGGCGCCATCGTCAGACCTCTTCGTGTTCTATAAGCTGCACGAGCACCGCCTCCCCGGCGCGAACGACGCCCACATCCTCCGGAATGATGATGAGGCAATTCGCGTCGCTCATGGACCTCAGGATACCGGAACCCTGGGGGCCCGTAGACGACACCGCAAACAGGCCGTTCTTCAGGCTGAAAACGCCCCGGATAAAATGCGTGCGTCCGGTCTTCTTTCTAATCTCCTCGGTCAGGGTCGCGCGCACAAGCGGCTTGTCGATGCGAAGCGCTCCCATCATGCGAAGGAGCGCCGGTCGGACGAACTGAAGAAAGGACACCATTGTCGAAACCGGGTTCCCGGGAAGGCCGAAGAAGAGCGTTTTGCCGCGCCTTCCGAAAACGCACGGCTTACCGGGCTTCATGCGTATCGTATCTATCATTATCCCGACTCCGAGCCCGGCCAGGGCATCCGATACGAAATCGTACCGGCCCATGGAGACGCCCCCGGTGGTCACCACCACGTCGGACTCCATCGCCTCCTCCAGAATAGCCGTCGTCGCCTCCCTATTATCGGGAGCAATTCCCATATAGCGGGGTATCCCCCCGTATTTGACAATCTCCGAGTACAGCGTATACGCGTTGCTGTTTCGGATCTGGCCGTTTTTAAGCTCCGCGCCAAGGTCTACGATCTCGTCTCCGGTGGACAGTATTGCCACCTCGGGCCTTCGGGATACCGGCACGAAGGTGCTGTTTAGAGAGGCAAGAAGGCCCATCTCGGCCGAGCCGAGGCGCACGCCCTTTGACAGGGCGACGTCGCCTTTCCGCAAATCCTCTCCCGCACGCCTTATGTTCTCGCCGGGAGGGAAGCCGCGAAAAATCAGTACATGGCCATCGCCCTCGGCCGTATCCTCGAACTGCGCCACGGAATCGGCTCCATGCGGCACGGGAGCCCCCGTCATTATGCGCACCGCGCGCCCGGGCGCGACATCGGGAAGCGTCACGGCATGTCCGGCCTTTATCTCTCCGCACACCGCAAGCCGTACGGGCCTTTCCCTCGACGCGCCCTCCGTGTCCGAGGCCACAATCGCGTATCCGTCCATCGCCGAATTGTCCACTGCGGGTATATTGACGCCGGAAATGATATCTCGGGAAAGCACCCTGCCCGGCGCGTCGAAGAGCGGGACCATCTCCGAGGAAAGGGAAGGGGTGTGCGAGAGAATGATCTCTTTCGCTTCCTCGACCGAAACCATTGAGGTTTTGCCTGCCATCATGTTTTCCATTCCCTTGTCAGCGGGCTTCGAGCCGCGACCCTCCAGTCGCCGATCCGCCTTTCCAGTTTTGCGCGCAGTATTCCCATGGCCTCCCGCTCTATCCTTGACACATGGTATTTGGACAGGCTGGTTTCGCGAACGACATCCACCAGGTTCATGTCCTCCATGCCCCTCTTTACGATGACCTCCCGGCTCCTCTCCGGGAGCTCGTTTAGGGTGTCCCTCAGCGTGGAGATCACCTCCCCCTCGATATAAACGCTCTCCACATCCCGGTAGAACCGTTCGTTAAGGCAGACATCCTGAAACACTATATCATCAAAACGGGCATTCTGCCGTAATTTTTTGCGCAGAAGGTCATAGGCCATGTTCCTCGCCATTTTAAAAAGAAAAAAACCGGTCTCGTCCATGGAGATATCGAATACGATGCGGCGTTCGAATATTTTGAGGAATAGATCGTGCACCAGCTCCTGGGCCGTATCCTCGTCCCCTATGATCCGTGAGACATACCGCAGCAGCCTGGCAGCGTAAGTCTCGTAGTATCCGGTAAATATCCTGTCGAATTCGATGTCCTGGTATTCCATTTCTATAAAATCCGGCGTGTTTATTTGCGGGCTTCAGGCGGGATGGTCCCGGCCTTTCCTCAGGCGCCGGGCCATAAACGCGAAAAGACAGGCGGCCGCCCCCGCCAGGGCCAGGCCCGCGCCGTAATCTCCGAAGACGATGTTCCCTATCGCGAAGAGGGCGATATATATGAGAAGAATTCCGATCAGCCAGTTTAGAGCAAGCCCGGCGAGCGATTCACCGGCGGCGCTCATCCCCTCCGCCTCCCTGATCCGCCTCCAGCCCGGTCCGCCCGGATAAACCCTGCGGTAGAACGCGGCGAGGGTCTTGGGATCGGTCGGCCTGGTAAGAAACGTAGCCGCCAGCCAGACGACGGTGGTAAGCGCGACTATGAAAAACAGGCTCTCCGGGAAGGCCATCCCGAACGCAAAGTGCGCGAGGGCGAAACCCGCAAACGGCGCGAGCATCGCCGTTATCTCGGACCAGGCGTTGACGCGCCACCAGTACCAGCGAAGAATCAGGACCAGGCCAAGGCCCGCCCCGCACTCGATGATGAAGGCCCACGCCCCCGAGATCGAATCTATCACCAGCACGAGAAGGCTCGAGATCACCATGAGGGCCAGGGTGGCCAGGCGCGAGACCGTTACATAGTGCCGTTCCCCGGCATCGCGGACGATAAACCTCCGGTACAGGTCGTTGATCAGATACGAGCTTCCCCAGTTGAGGTGCGTCGAGATGGTCGACATATAGGCCGCCAGGAAGGCCGCCACCACAAGCCCGAGGAGCCCCGGCGGCAGGCAGTCCCTCATCGCAAGGACAAAACCGGTCTTTTTTTCGGCCAGAGGCAGGTCCGGATAGAGCACAAGGCTCGCCAGGGCGACAACGATCCACGGCCACGGGCGTAGCGCGTAATGCGCGATACTGAACCACAGGGCCGCAAGGAGCGAATGGCGCTCGTCGCGCGCCGCCATCATCTTCTGCGCGACGTATCCCCCTCCGCCCGGTTCCGCGCCGGGATACCAGGAGGCCCACCACTGCACGGCCATGTGCGCGAGAAAGGCGCTGAAGGAAACCGCCATGATCCCCTGCGCGGCATAGCCCCCCGCAGAACCTATCCCCGGGAAGAAGGAAAACACCCGCGGTGGAAGCGAAGCCTTAAGTCCCGCCACCCCTCCCACCTCGGGAAGGCCGAGGACCTTTACGGCCAGCACTATGCAGCCGGTCATGGCGATGATGAACTGGAAGAAGTCGGTGACGGCGACCCCCCATTGCCCCGCGACCGCCGAGTAGACGCCCACCAGGAGCATGCAGGCCATGACGGCATAGAGCATAAAGGAACGGTCCACCGCGAAAATGACGCCGAGGATTTCCGCCAGCGCGACGTTCACCCAGCCCATTATAACGCAGTTCATAAAGACGCCCAAATACACCGCCTTGAATCCGCGCAGAAAGGCGGCCGGGGCGCCGGAATAGCGCATCTCGATGAATTCAACGTCGGTCATTATTCCGGCGCGGCGCCAGAGCTTCGCGAAGAAAAATACGGTGAGAACGCTCCCGGCCACCATGTTCCACCAGAGCCAGTTGCCGGCGATCCCCTTGCCCGCCACAAGCTCCGTAACCGCGAGCGGCGTATCCGCGGCGAATGTAGTGGCGACCATCGCCGTTCCGGCAATCCACCATGGCAGCCGGCGGCCCGACAGGAAGAACTCCTCGGTATTCCGCCCCGCGCGGCGGGAATAGTAAAGGCATATCGCGAGGCTTACGGCAAAATACAGGAGGATGATCGCATTATCGAGCGCATGAAGCATCTTTGCGGTTCTCTGTCACGCTATTTGTTTTCCTTATAGTAAAGATCAACATCGAAGCCGCCGAAGGAGGATTTGAACGACAGGTTTATGTTTTCGTAAAAGGTCTTGAGTGCAATCGGGTCCTCCTCCACCTCCGGAGGAGAGAGACGGATCTCGTGATTGAGAAACTGCATCTGATTGGCGAAGGTGCCCGAGATAAGGTTGGCGAGCTCGCCGGCCACGTCGTTGTAATACTTTCTCAGCGCCCGGGGATTGTCGTTCTGAATCATCTGTCTGGTTATGAGCCCGAGGGTTTTTTTGGGCAGATTGATTATCAGCTCGCCCGAGATGGTCCCCTCTATCTCAATAGCGACCTTTCGGTCCACCTCCGTGGACTGGGCCTCGTATACCTCCTCTATCGAGTGATCGTTGAGGAAGTTCTTGAAGATGTGGTCGACCGACCTGACGATAAATCGGGAGTAGCGTTCGTAATTGCTCATAGCCTTGCCGGGCGCGTGCCCTTTACACACAGGGATGTTTCGATTTTCGATGTCTTTAAAAAACGCGGCGCGGGATGCCCGGGACGCGCGGCAATCCTCATCCCATAAACATCAATTTGCAAGTACTTTACATGCCCCCGGCCTTTTTTTGGCCGGGGATACCGGCCAGCCGTGCCGGACGTGGCGCGAGAAGCGGACAAACCTGCCAATTAAGCTATTTTTGACCGGTTAAAATTTTATTATGAATATTCAGTAATGATCGGACATCGACGAACAACAATTACAGCCGGTCATTCAGGCTGAATATCCGGCCGCACTTATCAACAGGGCACGGTAAATCCACATTTTACCGATTTTGTCGTTGCCGGCCCCCTCCGGACGCCTAAACCCGGCAAACGACTGCCGCAAAAATTTTAAAAAAAGCTATTGCCGCGAAATCCCTGATATTTCCAGGGGTTGGACGGCAGCGGGTTAATTTATTTCAGTTTGTCGCAAAATGAACCGCGTTCATCGTTTTTCAATTAATTTTTCTGAAATTAATTTAGTAAATTAATAATTTTCGGGGATGGAATTGTGGATAATGTGGATAAGTTTGTGGATAACCAGGCGGTCGGCAGGAAAGGCTATAATGCCCAGATTAATTATAGCATAATAAAAATCCTATAAATGTCCTGGCGGTTGTTGTATGGCGAAACTCCGGGGAATCCCACAGGGGGCCTGGTTCCGCCCGAACACACGGGGCGCCAAGCCCGTCGCGGGCCTCACTTCGGGCGGGCCCCGTTCATTTCATTTAATCCCGGCGTTAAGGTCGTAGATGAGGCGGATCCCCTTCATGGTCAGCATGGGGTCCATCACCACCTCCCCCGCCAGTGCGGGGCCCAGCACGGAGGCCGAATCGCCTCCGGTGAGTACGATCACGAAACGCTTGCCGTATTCCGCGCAGATCCTTTCAATCATCCCATCTACGAGCGACACCCAGCCGTAAAAGAAGCCGGATTTCAGCGCGTCTATGGTGTTTCGGGCTATCAGCCCCCCGGGCCTTTCGAAGGGGACTCTGGGGAGCTGTGACGCGGCCGAGGCGAGCGCGTCTATCGTCACCCCTATGCCCGGGCCTATAATGCCGCCGTCGTAAAGGCCGTAGGCGTGTAAAACGCAGTATGTAATCGCGGTCCCAACGTCCACGATAACGCAGTCCCTGGCGTACTCCCGGAAGGCCGCCTCGGCGTTCACGATGCGGTCGGCCCCAAGGCGCGAGGGATCGTCATAGCGGATCCGGATGCCAAGTCGGGAGCGGTGGCCGATCTCCAGGGCCTCGCTGCCGAAATAGCGAGCGGCCATCTCGTGATAGGCCCGGTTGAGCTCCGGAACCACGCTGGCAAAGGCAATCCCATCAACCGCGTCCGTGCCATGGTGAAGCAGGAACTGCCGCACAAGCGCCCCCAGCTCGTCCGCCGACGCCTTGCGGGCGGTCCTGTAGCGATACACGTCGCGTGGAAGCGTTTCCGTGCCGGTATAGAGCCCGAGCACGGTGTTGCTGTTTCCGATGTTGAAACCCAGTATCATTTCGTCCGCCGGCGCGGCTTATTTCATCTGGGCGGCCCTGTCCAGGCGGGTTTTAAGGCTGTAGTAGGCCGCTTTGGCCTCATCGCGCACGTTGTGGTTCTTGTCGCTCATCGCCTTCTCCACTCCGGCGAGCGCCTCGTAATCGAAGATCTTTTCGAGCGCCTTTACGGCCTCAAGACGGACGTCGTAATAGGGGTCGTCGAGGAGTTTCACCACGGCGCCAACGCCGGTTTTTTCCCTCAAAAGCCCGATCGCCCTGGCCGCCTCTATGCGGACGTTCTTGTATTCGTCCGAGCACGCCTTTTTTATAAGCGGGACCCCCTCGCGGATCTTTAGCTGGCCCATCTGGCGGATCGTCTCGCGGCGCGTGAACTCCCCCTCGGTCATGCGTTTGACCAGAAGCATAAAGGGCGCGTCGTTAAGGGCCGCCTTCGCCTTTTCCGTTCCCATGCGGACCAGTGCGTCCTGGGCCGCCTTGCGGACCTCGAGGTGGTTGTCCACCAGCGCCCCTATAAGCGGGTAGATGGCCGACTCGTCGCCTATCTCGCCGAGGGAGCGCGCACACTGCAGGCGCATCTGGTAGGCGCGGTCCTCCAGGCCCTCCACGAGGTGCTTCAGCGAGTTGACGTCGCGGATCGACCCCATGGTCTTGACCGCCTCGAGGCGCACCATGGGCTTTTTATCGTTAAGGGCGAGGAAGAGGATCTTGGAGATTTCGAGGTCGGTGGTGGCCCCGCGGTCAGCGAGAAGGCGAAGCGCCTCGATCTTGTCGCGCTGGGAGCCGGAGATGATGATGGCCCGCAGGTTCTCGGTTATGCCGGGCTCCCCCAGCTCGCCGAACTTTAGGGTAGCCACGGCGCGCACCCTCGGATCGGGATCGTCGAGCATCTTGCGGATCTCGACGAGCACCGCCTCGTCCCTGTTGCGGGCAAGGGCCAGAAAGGCCTGCAGGCGTATCTCGGGTTTCCGATATTTTAGAAGTTTCAGCAGGCCCCCGGTGTCGTTCTTCTCCACAAGCCTGTCGATGTTCGGTGAAAAGATTCCCATGTTCACGCACCATACCCTTGGATCTTCGGTCCTGCCACGGGGTCGAGGCCTTCACAATACGACAAAATGGGAACGAAAGTCAATAATATATTCGACCGGCAATAATTAATTATCTGTCAGTCCGGATTTCGCATGAGCCGGCCCGCGGGCGCAAGGGCCGCTCAGGCCTTCATCCGGAAGTCGCCGATGCGCTTTATGAGCCCGTCGCCCTCCATCCTGTTCAGGAGGGGGATGATGAATTTCCTGGAGAGGGCGGTAACGTCCTTGGCCTCGGGGATGCTTATCTTGTCCCTTCCGTCGAAGAGCGCCATGACCCTTTTCTTCAGTTCGTCGTACACCTCGCGATGGAGGACGATATTGCCGTCCAGGCTAACGGCAAACCCCAGCCGGATAAGGTCGCCAAGGTGCCGCTTCTCGGCCTCGTCCGAGGTCTTGTCGAGCTCGGCCCCCTCGATGGAACGCGCGCGCAGCCCGTCGAGCGCCGCCCTCTTCTCGTCCGGGAGGGCCTCCACGGTGATGGAGTCCCCTCCAAAAAAGCGGCCGTCCTTTTCTATAATGCGGTGCTGACTCATTACGGAGGGCATTAGCACCCTGCAAAGCTCGAGGTCCCGTCCGGTCATGTCGGCTATTTCACGCAGGTTGGGACCGAGCGAGCCGGTAACGGCCCCGGCAATCGCGGAAATCGTCCCGGCGTGGTAATCGGCGTCGAGCAGGAAGTCCCCGGCCTTCACAACGGCTTTCCGCTCCATGAGAGTCTGGATGACTTTTTCTATCGCGCGCTCGTTCTCGGGGAACATGGAGACGATCCGGGGCCACGGCACGGACCGCAGCACCGCGACGATATAGCGGATATACTCCTCCCGGGTGTAGCCGGAAAACAGCGAAAGGTGCGCGCGGACCATCCTCCGGCCCCCCGCCGAGCGGTAATCGGGTAAAAGCACCTCTCCGCCCCCGATTATACGGAAGCCTCCCGGATGCGTCACGATAAAGCGCTGCCCTGGATAGAAGTACCATGGAGAGTCGAAGCGGACGCGCAACACCCTTTCCTCGTCGTCGCGGTCCTCGTCATCGAGCAGGATGAGCTTCCCTTTTAGCGCGGTGGTCCCGATGAGCATCTCGATCCCCGTGTTGTTCTTAATCGCGCTGTTCTTTAGCTCGCCCCTGCGCTCGAGGAGCCTTATGCGCACCACCACGTCCGACGAGCGCGTAAAAAAATTCCTGCCTGTTACTATATCGCCCCGGCCGATCTCCTCGACGCCCACTCCGGACAGGTTTAGGGCGGTCCTCTGGGACGGCACACCCTCCCCGATCTCGGTGTGGTGGCTTTCAATTTTTTTCACCCGTACCTCTCGCTCGAGCGGAAGCAGGATGACCGGCTCGTCCTCGTTGAACCTCCCGTTTTTAAGCGTCCCCGTAACGATGGTGCCGTATCCCCTGGAGGCGAACACACGGTCGACGAAGAGATAGGGTTTCTGGGAGTCCGTCGCCTTGTCGAGCCTTCTGAGGTTAGAGAGAATCGCCTCCCTTAGCTCCGGGACGCCCTCTCCGGTCCTGGCCGAGACGCGCACGATATCGCATCCGGCGTAACGCGTATCCCGCAGGCGCTCCTCGACCTCCGCGGTGACGAAGGAGATCATCTCCTCGTCCGCCGCGTCGATCTTGTTGAGGGCCACGACGATTCGCTCCACCCCGAGAAGCAAGAGCACGCGGAAATGGTCCTCGGTCTGGCGCATCCAGCCGTCGTCAACGGCCACGACCAGTATGGCAAGGTCCACCCCCCAGGCACCCACCACCATATTGCGGATAAAACGCTCGTGGCCCGGGACATCTATTATGCTGACCTTGCCGAACTTCGGATACTCGATGCTCGTAAAGCCGATATCGATAGTCATCGCGCGCGCCTTCTCCTCGGGGAGCCGGTCGCAGTCGTCGCCCGTAAGCGCACGGATGAGGCTGGTCTTGCCGTGATCTATGTGCCCCGAGGTCCCAACGATGTACATCAGTCGCCTCCGGCCAGCACCCTGTCTATGGACGCCGCGAGGACGGCGATATCGTCCGGAAAGACCGTCCGAAGATCGAGCGTGTACCGGTCATCGAGAATATATCCCACCACCGGGACCGCCTCGTCGATAAATCGCGAGTAAAGCTCGGCCGCGCTCATGCCTGGCACGTCTATGCACACGCCGGCGCTCGCTATCTCACGGGTGGGGAGGGACCCGCCGCCGTAGGCGCTGCGTAGCGCGACCCGGTGTACGCGGTCTCTCTTTTCGGGGTTTTTCACCGCACGCAGCAGCCTTGCCGCCGCGCGCTCGATTTCGCGCACTTCCCGGCCGATAATCCCCCACAGCGCGAGCGATCCGGCCACGCCGTTGGCGTATCGGAGCAGGGTCTCTTGAAGTATGAAGTAGGTGATCTTGTCCACGCGGAGCATGCGCATTAGCGGGTTCTTTCTGAGCGCCGAGACGAGGTCCTTCCTGCCCACGATGATCCCCGCCTGGCATGCGCCGAGCAGCTTGTCGCCGCTGAAACAGACCAGGTCGGCCCCCTGGGAGAGCTCGAAGGCGACAGTCGGCTCGAAATCGTCTCCTGCGTATCCGTCGCGAAGCAGGTTGCCGCTTCCAAGGTCGCGCACCAGTAGAAGCCCGTCGCGCTTCAGCGCGGCCAGCTCCCTTAGAGAGGGCGAGGAGGCGAAGCCCTCCAGCGCGAAATTGGATCGGTGCGCCGAGAAGAGCATGGCGGTCCTTTCGCCGATGGCGCGGCGGTAGTCGTCGAGCTCCGTGATGTTGGTGGTCCCGACCTCAACGAGGCGCGCGCCCGACTGTTCCATGATGTCCGGTATGCGAAACCCTCCGCCGATCTGTATGAGCTCGCCTCGCGAGACTACGACCTCCCGGCCCGCGCCGAACTCATTCAGAATGAGAAAAACGCTGGACGCGTTGTTGTTTACTATGAGCGCGTCCTCCGCCCCGGCAAGCCCGCATAAAAGCTCCTCGGCGTAGCCCCCGCGCCTGCCCCGGCGGCGCTCCGGCAGGAAGAGCTCCAGATTGCAATAGCCCCCGAGTTCCGACGCGAGTTTTTCGAGGATCTCGCGCGCGACAGGGGCGCGGCCCAGATTGGTATGGATGATGACGCCCGTGGCGTTGATGACGCGCTGAAGTTTTTCACGACGCTTGAGGGCCAGGCGCCGGCCAATGTCCGCCCGTATGTCCTCCCGGGAGGGCGCGCCGCCGTCCCGTATCACCGCGCGGAAGGAGTCTATCGCCTCGCGTATAACGGACACGGCCGCGGGCCGGCCCAGCTCGGCGACATGCTCCGCCGCCTCCGCGAGAAGGGTTTCCACCTGTGGAATCGATCTGTAGAGGTTCCCGGTCTTTTCCATGGAGACACAGCCATGCGGAAGGGGCAGGAATCGAACCTGCCGCTGCAATAAATTGCAGCCTACGGTTTTGAAGACCGCGGGGGCCACCGGACCCCATCCTCTTCCGGGTAAAGCGGCGACAAAGGCCATTTCTTTGTAGGCGGGGGCTCCGGCGGTGTCAATGATTTTTATACGGGGATCAAAGCAGTCGGATTGCGGGTTGCTGTGAGCGCGTGACCGCGCCTATGCGGACGGCCGCCTTCACGCCGCGCCTGTGGAGCTCCTCCACAAGGCCTTCCGATTCGGCCGCGGGCAGCGCTACGAGGAGCCCTCCGGAGGTCTGGGGATCGAAGGCAATGTCGGCAAGCTCACGCCTGACATTCGGATCGATCGCGCAGAGGGGGCCTACATGATCGCGGTTACGGTACAGGCCGCCGGGCACAAAGCCCAGCGCCGCGCCCTCCACGGCGCCCGGAAGCAGGGGGAGCCTCGCGGCCTCGATGCTCACCTCGAGGCCGTCGTCCGCGAGCATCTCCCGCAGATGGCCCATCAGCCCGAAACCGGTGATGTCCGTGCAGGCATGCACCTCGAAGCCCTCCAGGACCGCCGCGGCATCGCGATTCAGCGTTCTCATGGTTTCGATAAACGGGGCAAGCGCGGCGGAATCGGACTCTCCGGCCTTAAGCGCGGTCCCTATTATCCCGGTTCCCAGCGGCTTCGTAAGCACCAGCGCGTCACCATCCTTAAGCCCGCGGTTCTTCAGCACCCTGTCGGGGTGACAGATGCCCGTTACAGCGACGCCATATTTAAGCTCGTCGTCCTCCACGCTGTGTCCGCCCAGAAGCTGTACGCCCGCCTCTTTCAACACATTCAGACCGCCCTCAAGAATGCGTCCCAGTACATTTAGGCTGAAAACTCCAGTCGGGAAACATACGATATTCATGGCGGTGATGGGACGTCCCCCCATGGCGTAGACATCGGACAGGCCGTTGGCGACGGCGATCTGGCCGAAAACAAAGGGATCGTCCACGATGGGCGTGAAGAAATCCACCGTATTGATAAGCGCGATATCGTCGGTCAGACGGTATACGCCGGCATCGTCGCTGTTCTCCATGCCCACGATCACCCGATCGTCATAGGGGATGGAAAGGCGCCGCATCACCTGGGCCAGCTCCGCCGGCCCGATCTTGGAGGCTCAGCCGGCGCCCTTGACCGATTCGGTGAGGCGCCGCGCGTCGAGTTTCCCTGTGCCGCATGAATTTTCCATGCGCATATGCTATGGTCCGTACGATCTATTGCAAGGATTTTACTGGCAGGGGCCGGCCGATTAATAGGTAAAGTAATCGAACGGCTCGGCGAGATTTTCGATGAGCCGCTGGTCCTGCAGGTTCTTTAAGAGCCTGCGGAGCCGCTCGTTCTCCGGGTCGCGTTCGAGCATCTGCCTGACAAGCGCCAAACCCTCCCGGTAACGCTTCAGCTCGCGGAGGCACTCCACGATTGAAAGCTTTATCTCTGGATAATCGGGATTGAGGGCGTCGGCCTTCCTGTAGAATTCGAGCGCGCCCTCAAACTCGCCATAGGAGTGATGGATGCGGGCAAGGTCGAGAGCCGCCTCGAAGAAGTCCGGCTTAATCTTAAGCGCCTTCTTCAGGCTGGCCAGCGCCATGCTCCCCTTTTCCAGGTTGAAGTAGGACATTCCGGTATAGTAATGCGTGGTGTGCGATTCGGCCCGGAACTCCACGGCCTTGGCCATGTACTCGATCGCGCGCTCGTACTGCTGGGTCTGATAGGCCAGCACTCCGAGCCGGTGGTAGGCCCTTCCGAAGTTGGCCTTGTATTTTATGGCATTTTCAAGATGCACGCGGGCGTTTGCTGTATCGCCGATCTCGAAATACAGGCTGCCTATATTGTACTGCAAAAACGGGTTGTACGGGTTTACCTCGAGCGCCTTTCGGAAGTGCGCCAGCGCGAAGTGGTACTTGTTCAGCCTGCAGTACAGCGCCCCCAGGCTGTTCCTGGCCCTGGCGTAGTCGGGGGCGATCTCGATGGCCTTTAAAAAGCTCTCCACGGCCCGCCTGTACTCGCCTGCTTCATTCAGCACAAGGCCCATATAATAATGGTACTCGCGGTCGCCATCGGTCCTGTATTTCCCGGCGATATCGCGCAGCAGCCTGTCCATCTCGGCGGTCCGCCCAAGAAGATGGGCACGGCGCACCCTGGCCATGTCGATGTCTCGCTGAAATTCCAGCATAAGCTCCCCGTCCGGCCGGCCTCCGTGGGAGGCGTCCTTTTCGGCCGCCTCCGCGGGGTCCTTTCGCTCCACAGCGGCGGATGGGGCCTGCTTTACCGTATGCGTTTTTCGCGCAAGGGCGGCGCCGCTGGCGGCAAGAAGTATGACCACCGCAATAAGCGCGCGCCCGACGGGCAAGGCGGTTCTATTGGTTGGCAAGTCCGATGTCATCGGGTCGAACTCCCCCAGAAATAGATTATTAAACGAAAGGGAATGGATACCGTACGAGTATCACGGGGCCAAGCCGGTTACAGGACCACCGCGCGCGGGATGCCGGCCCACGCGCGTGATGGTCCAAGAGCCTACATCTCCACGGTAATGGCCGCCCCCTGGCCCCCGCCGATACACAGCGTCGCGATTCCCTTTTTCGCGCCGTGTTTCCTCATCGCATACAAGAGGGTTGTCAGGATACGCGCGCCCGAGGCGCCTATCGGATGGCCCAGCGCTATGGCCCCGCCGTTAACGTTCACCTTCGCGGTGTCCCATCCCAACTCCCTGTTTACGACTATAGCCTGCGAGGCAAAGGCCTCATTGGCCTCGATCAGATCGAGGTCCGCTGCCTTCCAGCCGGCCTTTTCCAGCGCCTTTCGGCTGGCGGGAATCGGTCCGGTCCCCATTATCGCCGGCTCGACACCCGCGGACGCATAGGATACGACCCTGGCCAGCGGCTTCAGCCCGAGCGAGTTCGCTTTTCCCAGTGACATGACGACAAGGGCCGCCGCCCCGTCGTTGATTCCCGAGGCGTTGCCGGCGGTAACTACGCCGTCCTTTTTAAATGCGGGCTTCAGCCTCGAGAGCGCCTCGAGGGTTGCGCCAAAACGGGGATGCTCGTCGATGTCGAATATGGTCACCCCCTTTTTGCCTGAAATTTCCACCGGCACAATCTCGTCCTTGAAGCTTCCGGACTTGATGGCGTCTTCCGCCTTGCGCTGGCTTTCGAGGGCGAACGCGTCGAGCTCCTCCCGGGAAAGCTTCCATCTCTCCGCCACGTTCTCGGCGGTTATGCCCATATGGTACTGGTTAAAGGCGTCCCAAAGTCCGTCCTTTATCATGGTGTCTGTAAGATTCGAATCGCCCATGCGGTAGCCCCAGCGGGCGCCAGGCAACGCATACGGCGCCGCGCTCATGTTCTCTATTCCACCGGCCACGATTATGTCCGCGTCACCCGCTTTTATCATCTGCGCTGCAAGGGAAACCGAACGAAGCCCCGAGGCGCAGACCTTGTTGACCGTCATCGCCGGGACCTCCTGGGGAATGCCCGCATGGATGAGGACCTGGCGCGCCGTGTTCTGGCCCAGCCCGGCCTGGAGAACGTTTCCGAGAATCACGTTCTCCACCTGTGACACCCCGATGCCGGCGCGCTTTATGGCCTCTTTGACCACTACAACGCCGAGCTGAACCGCCGGCACGTCCTTAAGCGAACCGGCGAATGTCCCCACGGGGGTGCGCACCGCCGATACGATGACCACTTCTCTCATACTCACCTCTCAATTGTTGAATGCTGAACGGCTGTATTTCGATTGTTTTTCCGCCACGGCGCCGAATCCCCCGCCAGAAAAACCGGAACGCCGGCGCCGTGATTCAGAATCCCGGTTCGGCCGTGTTTGTAAAGCATATTTAAGGGCCGCCCGCTTAAAGGAGAGGCGGATCGTACCCCGTAGACATCAGGTAAGCCGACAGGGACGAGTCGGACCCGTCGGAGCGCGCCCAGTCCCCTCCGGCCATGCGCTCCATCGCCGTCACGATGTCCTCGCCCAGATACTCCACCAGGCGCGATGCCCGCTCGAACAGCCCGGCAGGTATGCGGTCGAGCAGTCTGATGAAATCGCGAAAACTCTCCTCGCCTCCGAGATGGCGCCGCAGGGCATCGCGCCTCAATAGATCGAGCACGCGGGAGAGCGATTCGAATATCCGCGATTTCATCGATACGCCGTCGAGGTCGTGCCGAAGGAGCTCCCTCAGTGAGGCCAGGAGCGCTCCGCAGTCATCGGGCCCCTCCATACGCCTCGCCGCAAACTCGATCTCGAGGGCCCGAAACAGCAGCACGCAGCCGGTCGCCGGACCCGCATCGGGAAGGCCCTTTACGTGCCTTATGAGCGAAGCGAAATCCTGTTCATCGGATTCGCCCAGCATGCTCCAGCCGTTGATACGGCCGTAATCGTTCATGTGAAGGCCGATGAGCGCGAGCACGCGCAGATCGGTATCGTATTTTCCCCTCGCTATCTCGTACAGAAATCCGACCAGGTCCTCGGATTCGAACGACACCATGGCGTGCAGGATGGGGAAGCGCAGATGGGGCTCCTCGAAAAACTCCGACATGAGCGTGGCGACGAGGTCGGTCAGGGAATAATGGCTTATGATGAGCGCGTCGTCGGCCGTGATTACGCGGAAATTGAGCTTCTTCCGGTATGAGTCCAGACCCTCGCACAGGGACAGGAAAATCTTCAGCCTTTTGTATAGATCGTCGAGAATATACTCCTCCACCTTTCCGCCCCTGGCCTCTCCGTTTTCATCCATCTCGAAGACGATCTGATCCAGAAGCTCGACAAAGGCCGAGGATACGGGGTCGGGGGTTTGGAGTATCTCGCCGTCAGGCCGCGGTCCGATAGCGTCGAGAACGCGTGATGCGACCTCTTCCAGCGCCAATCTGGGGGAACCGCCGTCTGTCCTCTCCAGGCATGAAAGGACGATTTCTCCCAGGGTATGGAGGCTCATCGTTTCTTTTTTCTTGTTTCCCATGCCGTCGCCCTTTCCGCGCTTAATACATAAGCGGATGGCACACTTCCAAGTAATTGGAAAAAACAATGCGCGGTATGTCGACAGTTTTTCAGCTCCCGACGCCAATAATAGCAGGAGCCCGTCGTTTTTTTAGGTAAAAAAACGACGGGCGGGCTTGTCCCGTCGAGGCATTACAGGTGGGCCGATACAGGGATGAGTGAGCAGGAGGAATTCCCAGGGGCTCAAAACGCTTGACACCTTTATCATCTCCTTCCTATGGTCTCATTCCTCGCAAAGAGGCCCACATGAGCGGGGCCGCCGCCGGGACCGATCGAAAGGCCAAGGAGATTCAGATGAAAATCATCATTATAGCGGGATTGATTATATCGACGGCCGCGATAATCTATTCAGCCGTGTCCAGGAGGGCGCTCGGCAGGGTAGCCACGCTGGAGTCGGGAAGCTGGGAGGAGGTGTGGCGGGAACGGCTTAAAAAGTGAGCAGCCCCGCCAGGGCCACCAGCACACTGCGCAAGACCGCCGCCAGAACCACCGACGCGGTGCGCAGGTAGACATATCCAAAATACAACCCAGCAATAAAAAAGACGGCGAAGGTCCACCAGCCTCCCGCCATTCCAAAAAAAAGCGCGAATATCAGCGAAGCGCAGACGAAACCCATGGTCCTCCCCATCAAGTGCGCCAGGTGGTACTGTAAAAATCCCCGAAAAAACACCTCCTCGAAGGGTATCACGATAAGGAGCAGGACCACAATAGGCTCCCCGCCCGAAAGCGGCGTCGAGGCTCGATAAAAGCCGTAAAGAAGCGCACCCTTCTTTACGCGGGCAAGCAGGAAGAGCGCCGCGACCAGCGCCGCGAAAAAGCCCGCAAGGACTCCCATCTCCCGTCTTTTCGCTGGAATGACGAACAGGCGGGCCGATGCCAGAAGGTTTTTATCAAAAAAAAGCGTTACGAGCGTTAGGAGCACCATAAACAGGGCATACTGATAGATGAAACTGAAATAAGCGTGATGGAGGGAGTAATACCCGCCGGCGAATAGAAAAAGAACGGGAATGAATTTGCCAAGCGGCGGCCGGGGGGCCGGATATACATTCCCCAGGTTCCTCATACCTCAGCCATTACAGCATTCCTTCCCCGTGGTCAAGAAAATTATCGTCCGCCCCCCGAACGCGGAAAAAAAACGATTCCCCCGAAAAAGTTTTAACACTCCGCCATCCCCAAGCGTTTCTCATCAGGGGAGGTTCGAACATGATACGGCATTCCATGGCGCTCTTTGCGTTGCTCGCCCTTTGTCCGGGCGGGCTACGTGCGGGCGCCCTTCTCATAAACGAGGTCGCCTGCAATGTGGCGGGTAGCGACTGGGTCGAGCTCCTCTACGTGGACGAGGAGGAGACATACATCGACATCGCCCCGCTCTTCGTCACCATGTATTACGGCGCGAACGAATGCCTCGGCACGGAGCCGATTACGCTCTGGTCGGTGGATCGACCCGAAACCCGCTACGACGATCGCTTCGCGGTGGTGCATCTCACGCGGCCCGGAATGGCGGACGAGACCGACGCCACCGGTGACACCAACGGGAACGGGATCCGCGACGTCTATTGCAACAATTACGTCAGCAGCCTCTGGAACACCGACTGCGTTGTCGCTATCGACACCGACGACGAACCCACAAACGGGGGGATGATTGATTTCATAGCCTACTCCAACCGCGACGGCACGCTGAACTCGTCCATAGGCTCGTACACCAGAAGCGCCATCCTCGCCGGTCAGTGGCGCGCCGTGGCGGGGGACGAGGGCCAGGCCTGCATGATCGACATAGGCCCCGGAGGGATTGCGGCGCATCAGTCGATCGCCCGCAAGGGGACCGGGGACAGCAACGGCCTGGAGGACTTTTTCGTTACATCGGTGCAAACCCCGGGGCGGGAGAACGTCTTCTCGGGTGATTTTACCGGAGGCAGGCGACTTTTCCGCACGCTTAAAAAGACCTCGGTTGTGCGAACTGGCGCCGAGCCACGGCCCTGCATAGATGTATTCGTATACGAGCCCTGCAACCTGCGCTTCAGGGTGTTCTCTCCGCTCGGCAGGCTCGTCTACGAATCGCCCCTGTATCGCGATATATATCCGGGACCTTTTTCCATTGCCTGGGACGGGCGCGGCCGAGGGCGGCGGGCCCCCATGGGGCTGCACATAGGCCTGATCGAGGCGACCGCGCCCTCCCTCAAACGGACCGACTCGGAACGCATCTTCATCATACCGGTCAACGGCCGATGAGCTCCCTTTTTATCATTTTTCTGGTTTCGGCCCATATGCCCTCGGCGTTCGAATACCGGGAAAACACGCCTGCGGCCCTGTTTCCATTCGTCCGCGCGGTGGTTGAAACCGGACCCGGAACCATCACCGGCAATCCCGCCGGATTCGCTTTGTACGACATGTATTATTTCGGCGCCGAATACGCGCAGCCCTACTCTATTAAGGGGCTTGACTCCGCTTCGGGGCGCGCCGGGTACTCAAAGGGCGGAACCGGCGTACAGGCCGCCTACTCATTCTATGGGATCGACGAGTACGGCGAGCGGAGCGTCGCCATAGGGGCGGGACGGCTGTTCCACCCGCGTCTGGCGGCGGGGCTTACGGCCTACAGGCACGAGCTCCATATTGCTGCGGACGACTATTCCATGCGGCGTTCGTTTGTGGACTGCGGCGCGGCCGTAATCGCCATGCCCTTCGACTGGCTGAGGGCAGGTTTTATCTATGAGAACATGCGCGCGGCGTACGAAAAAAACCATGACCGGGCAATGCCGGTCTGGAGCACGGGCCTTTCCTTGTCGCCGGCAAGGGGGCTTTCGCTTGCGTGGAACCTCACGCGTGAGCACTACGGCCCGATCAACAGCCTCGTTATCTCGGCAAACCCGCTTCCCCGCCTCGGGCTAAGGGCAGGCTACGCCCGCGAGACCTCCAGCTTCGCCGGAGCCCTCGTCTTTTCCCTGGGGCGTGTCGTACTCTCCTACGGCATCCGCCAGCACGCCTATCTGGGGCCGACACACATGGTATCGCTGACCGCCATTTCATCGCCGGTGACATTGGAGGAGATCCGTTACGAGACCCTCCGTTCGAGGCGGGTCGTCCGCCCTCCGGTGCGCAGGATCGACATCAACTCCTGCGGAATCGAGGAGCTGGAGGAGATACCGGTGCTTGGGGAGGATATTCCGGGGAGGATCATCCGGTACAGGGAGATGATAGGCCCGGTTTCGCATCACGCCCTGCGTCAGATCGGTATGGAGGAGCGCGAGATAACTGAACTCATGGACTACATAGAGGGTCTGGCCGGGGATCCGGCCCTTGCCGGGCGCGGACAGCGGGACCGTCCCGCCGGGCGCGCCGCTTCCACCTCCAGGCCGTTCGCCTCGCAGGAAAAGAGAAAGGAGCTCTTTTCCAGATTGCTCCGGCGCGGCGTGCCCGCCTCCATGGCCCTTAAAATCGCCGACAGGGCAAGAGAGCTTGGGCGGGAGGAGCTGATAAGGGAAGTATCCTCCAAAAAGGACATCCCAGAACACCTCAAAAAGTCGATTATCGCCGCATGTTCCGAATAGCCCTGCTCTTGGCGCTCGGACTCGGCCAGACGCCCCCCGCCGGCGAAGGTCCCGGGCTGTATTTAAGAGGCGAGTATCGCGAGGACGCGCGCGACTACGAAAGCTCGGTCGGACGATTCTACCGCCTCGCTTCGAGCCTGCTTCTAAGCGAGAAAAGCTCCCTGAATCTCACACTGGTGCGCAATGCCGACGAAAGAGAAAGCCACACATGGAGCCTGGTCCTGGCGGATGCCTGCCCCGGGCTCTACCTTCTGGCGGGCAATTTTTCGGCGGGATTCGGGAGCGGCCTTGTCTTGGGGAAACCCCAGGTCTATACGCCCGACATTTTTTCGTCGCGTCCCATGAGCGACGACCGGGCCATCTTCTCTCCGGTAAAAAGCGGCAACCCCGCCTTTGCCTTCAACGGCGTGGCGGCGTCGTACGGGGCCGGCTTCGAATCGCTTAACCTAACCCTTCACTCCTTCTATTCGGTCGCACGCAGGTACATCAGGGAGGAGGATTATTTTTCGTCCGGGACCCGTTCCTCCCTTTCCACCGTTCTGGGCTCGATCGAACGCGATTCCGCCCACAGCGAGCCGGCGGATGTCCGCACCGTCGGGATGATGATCTCCCTTGTGGCCCGGGGCCTCTTTTTAGTCGAGCCGTACTTCGTATACGCTGACCTGGCCTCCGCGGACGGTAAAAGCATCGAATGGGGCAGGGAGAAGCTCGATGGGAGCGATATGGCGATTCGCGACTCCATTGGGGCCGGCGCCGTGCTTCGATATCGCGACGAACGGATCGACATATTCGTCGATTACGCCCGGAGCTCGACCGGAAAGTCGCGCGAGGGCGGGGATGATTACCGCGCCGCGGGCGAGGGGGTTCTCGGCGGGGCCAGGTTTTCGCATCCGGTGCTGTCGCTATCCGCCGCGTTCAAACGCTCGTCCACGGGATTTTACGCGCCCTACCAGTCCACCATAGGGGAGAGCCATCCGGAGATGGCGAGCTTCCTCGAAACCGAGGTGCGCCCGATGAGGGGAATAGCGGCCGGGGCCAACTTCTCCGCGCAGGAAAAACTTCTGCCGGCGAGCGTCGACCGGGAGCGGGTCTATACCACGCGCGAGAGGTATTATATCCGGTATTCCGGCGGTCTTATAAAATTGGCCAAACTACGGTTTCGTAGATACGAAAAGACCGGCCGGGGCGTCTCGAGCCGCGCGGACCAGGCGGAGCTTTCCATGCGCGCGCGCATCTTCGAGTTTCTGGACGGTGAGGCCTCGGTCGCCGGACAGAGGAGCGTTCCGGGCGGACAGGCCCTGTTGACGAGATCAGGGCTGATCGTTAGGGCCGGCGCCTCCGCTGAGCTTTCGCTGCAGTACGCCCGCGTAAATATCGATGGAGGCGAGCGCATTTACAGCGTCATGTCTCCAATGTCGAATTCGAGCATTCCGGGACTATTTCTCGACCGCCCATCGAACGTGCTGGTCGCCCGGCTCGTTGCCCGGAGGAAGGGCCTCCACCTGGCCGGGCGTTTTTTCAGGCAATGGTCGAGCGGGGGCTGCGCGCACAGGCGGATGGAGTTCTCCGCGTCGGGAAGCTTCTGAGCGGAGAGCGCCCCTGGATGGCCGTCAGCGGCGCAGCATCGTCGGATAGACCATGACTATCCATGCGCCGGAGCTCAATTTCAGTTCGGCCCCAAGCTCCTCCCGTGATCCGTCGAGGTAGACGATATCGCATCGCACGAAGGCGTATTCCCCGCTTATCCTTTCATCCCTCGGAAGCACCCTTCCTACCGTCCTGTTGCGGGTCAGCTTCTTCCAGAAATCCCGCTTTCCGGCCGGGCTCCAGTCGTCCGTACCGGCGGCCCGCAGGTTCTCGTCGAAATCCGCCACCAGCGTATAGGCCACAAGCCGGGCAAGATCTTCCTCCCCGCCGCGATTCGCGATATCTATAACCCGGACGAGCGCGGCGGCAGGCCCATCACCGCACGGATGGCCGGGCTGCCGTGCGCACGAGGCGGCGACAAGTACAATCAGGGCGAGTATTGTATTGAATCGCATTCCCCACGCATATACCCGGTCGCCGCGCGGGTCAAGCGCTTTCGCGGCCCGGGCAGGCCGGTCGAATTCACTTGACATGGCCCAGCCGCGCCGGATAGCATCGCCCAAACGCGAAAGGCGCACCTCAAACAGGGGGTTTCCCATCACATGAAAAAGCCGGCCCTTGTCCTGTCATTACTGCTGATAGCTCCGGCCGTCTCCCTGCGCGGAGAGCAACCGCCCGGCGGCATCTCGCTCCTTTTCTGCGGCGACGTGATGCTGGACTGGGGTATCCGCGAAATCGTCGAGAGGGAGGGATACGGCTTCCCGCTGCGGCGCATACGCGGCTTTCTGTCCGGATTCGATTACCGTTTTTTCAACCTGGAGTGCACCATATCCGACGAGGGCGAGCCGCACGTCGACAAGAAATATGTCTTCAACGTACCGTCGTCCATGATTCGAGTTCTGTCCGACGGCGGCTTTGACGGGGCGATGCTCGCCAACAACCACATGTCCGATTACGGAAATATCGCCCTGCTCGGAACCATCTCCAACCTCAATTCCGCCGGCATCCACACGGCCGGCGCGGGCATAGACGCCGAAACCGCGTCCCTGCCCGTTCTCGTGAAGCGCGGGGGGATTTCGGTCGCCGTGTTCTCGTTCACCAACCTGGGTTACCACGATGCCTATGCCGCGCCTAACTCACCCGGCATAGCGCGCGGTTCTTTGGACTCCATTCGCCGCTCGATCGAGCGTTTCCGCGGATTTACCGATTTCACCGTGGTCAACATCCACTGGGGCGACGAATACACCAACTACCCGTCGGACGGCCAGATCGAGCTAGGGCGCACCCTGATCGACGCCGGGGCCGACGCCGTCATCGGGCACCACTCACACGTATACCAGGGGGTGGAGGTTTACCGCGGCAAGCCCATAGTCTATTCGATCGGCAATTTTCTATTCGGATCGATAAACGAGGACATACGCGACAACATCGTCGTAGCGCTCGATTTTGTCGATCGCGGGCTCGTTTCGCTGCGCGTATTCGCGATCAGCGGCAATACGGCCTCGCATCCGTTTCAGCCGGCACGGCTTACCGGCAAGGAGGCCGGAAGCGTACTGTCCCATGTGCTGGAGATATCGCGCCCGCTTAAATCCGACTTTTCCGGAAAGGCCGTAATGACCGATTCGGCCCTCGTCTATCGCTTCGACTCCCCCGGAGAAAAGCCCTAAGCGCCGTCCTTCTCAATCCTCGAGGAGCGCCCGTATAACCTGCTCGGCCCCCTCGGCGCAAACCTCGACGTTGTATCCCCCCTCCAGGAAGGCGATAAGCCGGTCCTGCGAATGGCGCTCCGCCACGCCCTTAAGCATCCTCGTAAAGCGATAATACATATCGCCGGTCAGATTGATGGATGAGAGCGGGTCATCGCGATGCGCGTCGAACCCGGCGGAGATGAGCACGACCTCGGGCCTGAAGCGCTCGAGCTCGGGTATGACCATCTCGTTGAAGGCCTGCAGATAATGGCTGTTGCCGCTTCCGGCTTTTACCGGGATATTGAGGGTATAGCCCATCCCCTGGCCGAATCCGATATCGCTTTCGGCCCCGGTCCCAGGATAGTAGGGGTACTGGTGGAGGCTGATGTAATATACCGAAGGGTCGTCCTGAAAAGCGTCCTGGGTCCCGTTGCCGTGATGAACGTCCCAATCCACTATCGCGATACGCGCCATACCGTGTTCCGTCTGGATATAGCGCGCGGCTATCGCGACATTGTTGAAGAAGCAGAAGCCTCCCGCCTTGCGGTTTTCGGCGTGGTGACCCGGGGGCCGCACCGCGCAGAAGCCGTTCGTCGCCCTGCCGCTCATCACCTCGTCGCACATGTTGAGGCAGCCCCCCACCGCCGAAAGCGCCACGTGATACGTACGTGCGCACACGGTATTGTCGACCGAGTCGAAGTATTCGTCCCCCGACTCGACCCCGCGCCTGACCCGCTCCACATAGTCCCTGCTGTGTATCAGTTCGAGGTGGCGCTCTTCGGCCTCCCGAACGGGCACGCGTATGAGCTTTTCCAGGTATCCGCCGGACTCGAGCCTTTGCAGCATGGTGCGCAGCCTCTCCGCGCGTTCCGGATGCCCCTCTCCGGTATCATGCTCGAGAAAAACATCGTCGTACAGAAAGGCCGTCTTCATCATGGCAACCCCCGTGAGTTCGCATCAAAACATTGAACATCATGCCACAATTATGGTTATATTATTATAAATATCTCCTTTTCGTGCAAGTAATAAATCGGACCGAATCGGCCCCCGGCGGCGTCCCCGGGCGGTCGTTTCCGGCCCCGTCGGGGCGAGAGCCCACACCCGGCGGGCTGGAGGGCCGGGTTAAACTGTTTGACAAAAAGGGCCTATATGCCGACAATCCCCCCTTTGGTGGAAAGGGATGACGACCGTACGACTGCGGACAACCTTGAGCGGCTCGCCCGCTGAAACCTTCAGGCGTTTCGAGAGCGTCTTTGCGCTTTCGGAAATAAAGAAAGAGCTTCGGCTTGCCAGAATAGCGAGGAGCGAGGCGGGCCTTGAGATAGTCGACGCGCGGCTTCGGCTGCCCTTTTTTCTAAGGCCGGCCGCGCGACTAACATACAGCACCATCCCCGGCGCCTCCGCCGAGCTTAAGCAGATCAGGGGGCCCATGGCGGAATACCGATGGACGTATTCGTTCAGTGAGATCGGAGGAATAACCCGGCTCGACGCGGAGGCGGTTGTAAGGCCGCCCCTCGGGCCGCTCGGATTTCTTTTAGCGCTTATATTCGCGCCCGGCGTAAAGCGCATGCTGCGCCGTGAACTCAAGCTACTGGAGAGGCTCTCCGCGACACGACAATGACCATAAACAGGCCCGTCATCGTTCAAAGCGACAACACCATCCTTCTCGAAGTGGACAATCCCGAATTCGAGAACGCGCGCGATGCCATATCGCCCTTCGCCGAACTCGAAAAAAGTCCCGAGCACATCCACACATATCGGGTAACGCCGCTTTCCCTGTGGAACGCGGCCTCGTCCGGCCTGAACACTGAGTCCATCGTCGGGGCCCTCGAACAATATTCCCGCTACGACATCCCCGAGATCGTCCTTACCACTGTGGCCGAGCAGATGCGCAGATACGGCCTTATACGGCTGGTCCGACGGGAAGGCCGGATGCTGCTCGTTTCCTCGGACGCCCTGCTATTAAACGAGATCGTGCGCGACCGCAAGATCCAGTCGTTCATAACCGCTCCGGTCGACGAACATACCGTCGAAATCAAGGCCGACCTGCGAGGGCACATCAAGCAGGCGCTGATCAAGCTTGGCTTTCCCGTCGAGGACACGGCCGGATACGAGGACGGCGACCCGCTCGTTTTCAATCTTCGCTCTACGGCCCTATCGGGAAATCCGTTCGTCATCCGCGACTATCAGCGAAGCGCCGTCAACGCCTACTACCGCGGAGGCGGCCCCGAGGGAGGAAGCGGGGTGGTGGTGCTGCCGTGCGGCGCGGGGAAGACCATGGTGGGGATCGGGGCGATGGCCCTGCTCCAAACCGAAACGCTCATCCTGGTGACGAACACCGTGGCCATCCGCCAGTGGCGCGAGGAACTATTGGACAAGACCGACATCCCCCCCGGCATGATAGGCGAATTCTCCGGCGAAAAGAAGGAGGTGATGCCCGTCACGGTGGCCACCTACAACATTCTCACATATCGCAGGAAGAAAAACCAGGACTTTCTGCACTTCGACCTGTTCCGCTCGAAAAACTGGGGGCTTATAATATACGACGAGGTGCACCTGCTCCCGGCGCCGGTATTTCGCATGACATCCGAGATCCAGTCCAAGCGCAGGCTCGGACTCACGGCCACGCTGATCCGCGAGGACGGGATGGAGGCCGACGTGTTCAGTCTCATCGGCCCGAAAAAATACGACATCCCCTGGAAGATCCTGGAAAAATCCAACTGGATCGCGGAGGCCGTCTGCACCGAAGTGCGCATAGAGCTCCCGGAGCACCTGCGGTACCAGTATTCCATTGCGAAGGACCGAGAGAAATTCCGCATATCCTCCGAAAACGAGGACAAGATGGAGATTGCGGCCACCCTGCTCGAGCACCACAACGGAGCGAGCATCCTCATTATCGGCCAGTACATAGCACAGCTCGAGGAGCTGAGGCGCCGCTTCGGTTTCCCGCTCATAACCGGGGCGACTCCCATCACCGAGCGCGAAAAGCTGTACGCCGATTTTAAAAAGGGGACCATCAAGGTGCTAATAGTATCCAAGGTCGCCAATTTCTCGATAGACCTTCCCGACGCGAACGTCGCCATACAGGTCTCCGGGACCTTCGGCTCCCGCCAGGAGGAGGCGCAGCGCTTAGGCCGGATACTCAGGCCAAAAAAGGGCGAGAACCGCGCCTACTTCTACACAATCATCACCTCCAACAGCGTCGAGGAAAAGTTCGCGCACAACCGCCAGCTCTTCCTCACGGAGCAGGGTTACACCTACGTCATCCTCAACCGGGAAATGTTCGATGAGCGTTTTTAGAACGCTCCCGGCCCTTTTATCCATATTCTGTTTCGCCGCGCCGGCATTTGCCGCCGGGTCCAGGGTCTTTGTCCTGTCGGAAAAAAGCGGGGTGCTCGCCTCCACCGACAATGGAAAGAGCTGGTCCCGGGAGAGCGAAGGCCTTCCGGAGGGCCTGTTTCCCCTTTCCATGCACGCCGGCCCCTCCGGCGAGCTGTACATCACCACCCTCCAAAATGGACTCTATACTCTCTCTAACGGAGCCTCACGATGGAAGGCGCTTAACCTCGACATGTTCCTAATGCGCTCGGAGCTGCATCCCGGGCGGTACCGAAAGATCACCGCCTTCGCCGCTGACTCCCTCAGGCCGGGCGCCCTTGCGCTCGCGACAAAACACGCCCTTTACACCTCACGCGATGGGGGAAGGAGCTGGAACAGGGCGCCCATGGGCTCGCTCGAGCACAATCACTACATCACCGCGCTCGCCTTCGGCCCCCAAGGCGCGCTGTACGTCGGGACCTCCTTCCACGGAATTTACAGGCTGACGGAGCGCGGCCTTGTCGCCTCGTCGACGGACCTGCCCTCCGAGCCCTACTCCAAAGACATTGCCTTTCGCGAGGAGGTGGGCGCCATCGCCGCGGACCCGTCCAGCCTCGCCCTTATGTACGCGGCGATGAATTTCGGCGGCGGCCTGTTCGCCTCACGCGACGGAGGCCGCTCGTGGAAGGCCATGTCGCCGCCGGAGGGGAGGGCGTTTCGACTCGTCGACACCCTTACGGTGACGGGCGATTCCGTCTATATATGCGCCGACGGCGGGGCGTGGCGCTTCAACTCACGCACCGGCGCATGGAGCTCCCTTTCGATCGATGAGATCAAGCGGCGCGCCCCGCGCGGGGAGGCGCCGCTCGCCTTCCTCGTGTTGGAGGCGAACGGGACCCATCCCCCGCTCTTCTACCGCTTAGGCATACCGGCGGCCCGGAGGGAAAAAGCCCCTCTCGAAGCCGCCGCGAACAGGCGGGCCCTCTACGCAAGCGTGCCTGCCGTCCGGCGAAACCTCGCCGGGCTCGTGTCCGAGATAAAGGACTGCGGCCTCAACGCCATGGTCATCGACATGAAGGACGACGTGGGAAACCTGTACTTCCCGACCGGAAACGAGACAGCGCTTCGCGCCGGCGCCGCCCGAAGGCCGCTCGACGTCGTCGCCCTGCTTTCGAGGCTCCGCCGTGAGGGAATTTATTCGATCGCTCGCATGGTAGTGTTTAAAGATCCAAAGCTCTTTAACTACGACGGTCACAAACACGCCATCTGGAACGCGCGCACAGACGCCCCCTGGCGCGGCGCCGAGGGCGAATACTGGGTCGATCCACATTCGCGCATTGTGCAGGACTACAATATAGGGATCGCGCGCGAGCTGGCAAAGCTTGGCTTCGACGAGATACAGTTCGACTACATACGATTTCCGTCCGACGGGCCCACCCACCTGTGCCGCTACCGGCACCGTCGCCAAAACGACGCCTTTAAGTCCGAGGTGATAGGCGATTTTTTAGAGCGGGCGAAACGCTCAATTCCAGTTCCCATCTCGGCGGACATTTACGGCTTCAACGCCATGTACCGTTTCGGCAACTGGATAGGCCAGGACGCCGAGGTGATCGCCTCGATAGTCGACGCTGTTTGCCCAATGGTGTACCCGTCGCACTTCGGCGGCCGCTATTACAGACGCTTTCCGGGCGATGGGCACCCGTATCGGATCGTATTGGACAGCGGTATCCGCGGCCGGATAATTACAGGAGGAGGCGCGCCTATCCGGCCCTATCTGCAGGCCTTTAAAATGCTCTCCCCCACCTGGGGGCCCGGGTACATACGCGCCCAGACGGACGGCGTCCGTAACAGCGGGGTGAGCGGCTACACCTTCTGGAACGCGAGGGGCGAGTACGACATGGTACGGCGCGCGCTTGGCGGAAAGCGTCCGGATAGATAAGCCGCCGCAGTCCGGTTTCCGCTCTAAAGATCCTCCGCTCAAATGCCGATAATGGCTCCATGAAGATCTCGACAGGCATAGCGGAGGTCCAGCTCTCCACCTATCAGCCCACCCGAATAGTATCGGAGAAGGCCTTTCTGTGGCCCGCGTACAACGCCGGCAGGATAACGCCCATACACGGCATCATGCGGCAGACCGAGTCGCAGGCCGCGTATATAACGCCCTCGCCGGAGGAGCGGGACCGACTGCTCGGCGAGCTCTTCAACTCGCCGGCGCCGGAATATTCGGCTAACGGCAGGGTTTTCTCCAACCGCTACATGTCCTATCAGCCCGGCACCTTCTTCGACGCGCTTGCCTGAAAATTCTACCGGCCGAAACCTCCGGCGTACATCGCAATACGGGCGGCACGGTAAAAAGACTTGACGGGACGACCATTTTTGCATATATTACCGTTAGATTGAATAGGGACCGACGGAAAGCGGCTTAACCGCCTTTAAAAATACCATGGCTACACGCTTGACCGGCGCCCCTTTTTAAGAATCACCATCTATCATCAATATCATCACCTATGGAGGAAATTCCATGAGAAAGTTTTACGCGGTACTAGCTGTGTTTGCCTTTGTATTCGCATTTTCTTTCGGCGCACAGGCCCAGACTCTTACGACGGACATAGTATTTTTGAAGCTTGGGTATATCCCGCTTTCAAACACGAATTACAAGGATTATTCTGAAGATCTCGAGTCCAGAGGCTTAGCCATCCAGGGGGAATACAACCTGAATTTTGACGGCTTTCTGCTTGGATTCGGCCTGGAATATCAGAGGCTGAAGACTGAATGGGATGGTGAATTGGGTCACATCAACCAGTTTATCCAGCCCATGATCTCCGCTAAATATGCCGCATTGGGCGGGCTCTATGTAGGCGCCGGGCTTTCTGGTAAGTATCTCATAGCTACCGAAGAGATGAGGGGCAGCGGAGGTGCTGAGTGGCAAAAGAAATTCGACCTCTGGATAAACGGCATCATGGGCTATTATATGCCGATCGGCGAGGGCGTTTTCCTCGACCTGGAAGGCCGCTTCGGATACAATCTCACGAAGAATCAGTTTACAAAAGTTAAAGGATCCTCCGGCGAGTATAAACTCAACTCCAGCTACGATCTCGCCTTTTACGTAGGCGTGGGCTTTCGCGCGGCCGCGTCCGATTATTAAGATTTACTCTTAACGGACCTTTAAAAGCCCCCGCCAGTGGCGGGGGCTTTTAAATCCCCTCAGCCGCTGGCAACCCACCTTTAATAACGGGGAGCCTCCATTCAAAGTGCCTTACAAGGTACTTAATCCAATAGTACGGAACCCCAACCAACTCATCCCCCCGGCCCCCTTCTCTTCGGGGAAGAGAAGGGGGAGTTCAGACATCAGGCTTTCTGGAGATATTCGACAACTGGCCCGCGATGGCCGGTTCCTTCTGGAATCGATTCCGGAAGTGGTCCTGCAGCGCCTTATGGATCATGACGCGATACCCCCTCTCTTTCGTTTAAAGAGAGGGGGCCGGGGGGTGAGTTCGAAAAGCTCCCGGCCGAAAACCGGAAGCCCATCCCAGGAGCCTCCTTTATCAAAGGTGTGTGACGTACACGATGTGCTAATGCCGGCGTTGCGACAGGACGTCGCGTCTGCAGCCGGCCGCCGGAGGCGGGAGGATTCCAAAGCCCGTAAGCGCACAAGCATTTGCGCGCTTACGGGCGCCAATAAAAAACCCGCTCTTTCGAGCGGGTTTTTGCGGTTGCGGTATTCCCTATCGTTTCGTCCATCTCTCTGTATCAGCCCCCGAGAAGCTGGAGGACCGTCCTCGTTTTCATGTTGGCCTGGGCCAGCATCGCAGTACCACTCTGAACCAGAATCTGGTCCTTCGTGAAGTTCACCAGAGTTTCCGCCATGTCCGCGTCGCGTATGCGGCTTTCGGACGCCTGGATGTTCTCATAGGCATTCATGAGACCCTTCGAGGCGTACTCCATCCTGTTGTAGTAAGCGCCAAGGTCCGCTCTCTGCTTCGCGATCTTCTGCAGCGCGTCGTCCACGATCCCGATTGTGCGGTTCGAGTTGTCGGCCGTGCTGAGGTTCGCGAGGAACTTGCCGGTCTTTTCCTTGAGGTTGAGCCCCATCGACGTCATGGTCCCTATATAGACCCTCTCGCGCTGGTGCATGTTGGGCCCCATGTGGAACCACATGCTCGCCTTCGGGTTGGTCCTCGAGAACTCTCCCAGGAGGAGCTTGAATTTGTTGAACTCCGCCTGCGACGCGATACGGTCAATCTCGTCGATCAGCGCCGAAACCTCGACCTGGATAAGCTGCCTGTCCTCCTGGGTGTAGATGCCGTTGGAGGACTGAACCGCGAGCACCCGAATCCTCTGGAGGATCGAAGATGTCTGGTCCAGGTAGCCTTCCGTGGTCTGCACGAAGGACATGCCGTCCTCGGTGTTGCGCTCGGCCTGGCGAAGTCCCATGATCTGGGTCCTCATCTTTTCGGAAACCGCAAGGCCCGATGCGTCGTCGCCGGATCTGTTGATGCGCATGCCGGAAGAGAGCTTTTCCATCGAACTGTTCACGTCCCAGTGCTTGAACTTAAGCACCCTGTTCGCGTTGATGGCGCTCATGTTGTGATTGATAATCATACGTCACACTCCTTTGTTTGGTGTAGGCCCGATCTCCCTATCGGGCTTTAAGTCCGGGTTGCACTAAATAGTCAGGGAATACCTTCTATTCACTGCAACCATCCATTCCTCGGCAAAGGAAAGGATGCCTGCAGCGACAATCCCTTCAAGTTTTCAAAGAGCGTCTTCCCTCCGCAGGGCCGTCCCGGCGGCGGGTGGGCCCGCCCCTATCTCAGGAGCTGCAGTACGCCCTGCGGCTTGGCGTTGGCGTGCGCAAGCATCGCCGTGCCGCTTTGAACCAGTATCTGGTTCTTTGTGAAATCGACCGTAACCTCGGCCATGTCGGCGTCGCGTATACGGCTTTCGGACGCCTGGATGTTCTCGTACGCGTTCATGAGGCCCTTCGCCGCGTGCTCCATGCGGTTGTAATACGCCCCAAGGTCGGCGCGCTGCTTGGCTATGATGTGCAGCGCCTGATCGAACACGCCTATGTTGCGGTTCGCCATCTCCGGCGTCGAAAGGGTTAGCGGGTCGCCCAGCATGTCCTTTAGATTCAGCGCTCGTGCCGTCATGGTCTGGATATAGATGCGCTCCCGCTGGTGCATATTGGGCCCCATGTGGAACCACATGGACATGGTCCTGCTTAGCCGGGCAAAATCGCCCTGGAGCAGGTTCATCTTGTTGAACTCCGCCTGGGAGGCTATGCGGTCGACCTCGTCCACGAGCTGCGAAACCTCCACCTGGATCAGTTGACGGTCGTCGGGCGTATAAATTCCGTTGGACGACTGAACGGCCAGCACGCGCATGCGCTGGATGATCTCGGTAAGCTGCTGCAGATATCCTTCGGTGGTCTGGATGAGTGACATGCCGTCCTCGGTGTTGCGCTCGGCCTGCCTGAGGCCCATCACCTGGGTCCTCATCTTCTCCGATACGGCGAGACCCGAGGCGTCGTCGCCGGCGCGGTTTATCCGCATGCCCGACGACAGGGACTCCATGTTCTTGTCGACGTTCCAGTGCTGAAATTTCAAGACCCTGTGAGAATTGATCGCGGACAGATTGTGATTGATAATCATTCGATTCCTCCATGAATCATCGTGCGTCGAAGCGGCCTCCTTGCCGTTTCATACCGGACAATCTTCCCGTACGATACTATCTTCGGAATCGATAATAGTGTAATTGAAGGCGGATAAGGCTTATTATAGGCTATTATAGGCGATTATTATAAAATATAGCCGAATATCGCAATGATCTATCCTTTTATTGTTATTTTTCGCATATTTTCCCTTAATCTCTATTTCGGTATGCCGTTCTTTTCCATTAGCGTTTTTTAATTTCCTTGAGCTTTAACACCTCCGGCCTTTATCCGGCGCTACCCGCGGCGGTCCACACCCCTTTAAAAAAGTGTTGCCAAATAATTACGAAAAACGTGTCCTCATGCGATAAACTTTTACGGTCGCGCAAGGTCGCTCCGCGCCCCGGGAAGGCGTACGGTTTCCCTCGCGACAGGAGACCCGTGCGTTTCTCTCCGGGGGCCCTTCGTAAAGATAAACAGATTCAATACGGCGGGAAATTATTCGTACAGGAGAGCCATACTCTCGACAACTGAATCATTCGGACGGTGAAAATGTTTACCATCTTCAGGCGCTACGCCTCCGGCATCCGGCAGAGAATGCTCGTCTACATTCTCATCACCTCGATTGTACCGCTTCTCGTTTCCATTTCGTTGCTGTATTTCATCGCCAGGGGGGCGCTCCTCGACATGGCGGGAAACGCCCTGTCCAACTCCGTTCATAACATCCGACGCATCTGCGAGGTGCAGAGCGAGCAGATCGACGGCCCACTGGAAAGGGAGATTGACCGCGCCTTCAACGTGGCACGGAGGATTTTTGCCCCTTACAGCCGCGTTAGCCTCGCCGGCGGGAAGGAAATGGTAAGCGTGCTGAACCAGGACACGCAGGAGAAGGAAACGATCGAGCTCCCCCCCATGGTGTCGGACCATACCCGGCTCGGCCGGAATTACGGGCTTATCGATGAAATCGTCGCGGGAATCGGCACTCCCGGCGCGACCGCTACCATATTCCAGCTCCACGACGAGCGGCTTGTGCGAATCGCGACGAATGTACGCTCCTCCACCGGCGAGCGCGCAATTTTTACCTATATCCCTAAGGATTCACTCGTATACCGGACCATCCTGGAGGGCAAGCCATATCGCGGCCGCGCCATCGTCGTGGATCGATGGAACATAACCCATTACGAGCCCATACGCGACACGAACGGCAGGATAGCCGGCGCGCTTTATGTCGGCATCCCGGCTCCGAAATCGGCTGTTTTCGACATGATAGCCGAAACGCACATCGGAAAGACCGGCTATATATTCGTGCTCAATTCCCAGGGCCAGCTTATCGCCCATCCCGAACTCCGCGGGCGGAACATCCGGGACCGCAGGGACCCGGCGACCGGGCGCCATTATATCCGCGAGATACTGGATGCCAGGGAGGGATCGCTCTCTTACAACTGGGATGAAAACGGGAAAACCGTTCGCAAGATCGCCGTCTTCACATACTTCCCCAAATGGGATTGGATAATCACCGCCACGGCCGAGCACCGGGACATCCTCGGCGCGCTGAACACCCTGCTCTTCGTAATTACGGCCCTTCTCGCCGGATTGGTCGTCCTCATCGTAATCGCGAGCGGGATCCTCGCCTCGCGCATAGCGCGGCCGCTTAGGAAAATCATCGACGCCACGGTGAGGATCTCAAACGGCCATCTCGACACCTTCATCCCGCAGCCCCACTATGTTAAATGCGTAGAGGAAAAAAATTGCGCCCGGGAAGACTGCCCGGCCCATGGGTCGCGCAACCGCGCCTGCTGGCGGATAGAGGGCACCCTCGACGAACACGGAGAGATCCTGGAACAGTCGCGCAAGCTCGAAAACTGCCGGACCTGCGCGGTCTACCGCGGGGCCGTACGCAACGAATTCGACGAACTGATCGAAGCCGTCAACAACATGGGGGCCACGCTTCGCGGGATCATCGCGCAGATAAAGGAGATGACCGACAAGCTGAACATCGACGCGGAATCCCTGGCGGAGGTGAGCCGCAGAATGGAGCTCGAATCGCAGAACCAGGCCGCCTCCATAGAAGAAACCACCTCCGCGCATGAAGAGCTCATAGCCTCCATAGAAAACGTGGCGACGGCTGCGGGCAGCCAGGCCGAAAGGGTTTCCCATACGACCACGACGATGGAACAGCTCTCCGTCGAGATGCACGCCATCGGCCGGAACTCCCGGAACGTGGCCGACCGCGGGCAGGCGACCGTCCGCGAGGCGCACGAATCAGGCAGGATGCTTCAGGAAACCATACAGAGCATCACCAAGATCTCCGAAAGCTCACGGAAAATCGGGGATATCGTAAGCATGATAAACGATGTATCGGACCAAATAAACCTTCTGTCCCTAAACGCGTCTATCGAAGCCGCGCGCGCCGGCGAATACGGAAGGGGCTTCGCCGTGGTTGCCGAGGAAATTTCGAAGCTCGCCGATACCACGGCGAGAAACACCAAGGAGATCGAGGGCCTTATCCGCGATGTCCGCGCCGACATCGATACCGGGGCCCCCCTTATACATCAGACCGCATCTGTCATCACCGGCATGATAGGCAACATAGAGGAGGCTGTACGGCTGATCGCGGCGATTGCAGGCAAGTCCCAGAACCAGATAGAGGACAGCGATACGGTGAAAAATGAGGTGCAGGAAATCAACAGCATGGCGGGCCAGATCGCCCTGGCCACCGGAGAACAGAAATTGACGAGTACCGAGATACTCAAGGCGGTGGCCCGCATTAACGAATCCATTCAGGAGATCGCCTCGTCGTCGGTTAGCATCACCGAATCGGCCGACTCCGTCCGGGACCAGTCCGAGCGGCTTAAATCCATAGCCGGGCAGTTTAAAGCCTGATATTGCGATATAATGGCCATAAGGGGCCATATTTGCCATTTTTTTGGAAAGAACTTGACATCATTACTCCGACAAGTATAACATCGACGCCAAATCCGCGGCTACCGCTGTCACCCACGGGAGAAGTATGGGCCTAAATCCGTTCAGGGATTCCAATCTAAACGACCTGCAGGAGGACCTCAAGGGGTTCTTCAGCGAGCGTTTCGGCGAATTCGCCGAAAAGGCCAGGGCGAAATGGGAGCTCTTCGTCAAAAAGGGACGGGAGCGTGTCACCATCATGTTCATCCCGCATTCGGCCAAAAAGATAGCGAACTTCCACCTTTCCCTGTTCGCCATTTTCTCGATGGTCGGGGCGGTCGTCGCGATTATCGTGGTGACCTCCATCGTCATCGTAAACCACACCTCGACGATCAAGGAGATATCGAAACTCAAGATGTACGGCTCGTACTCCAAACTGCAGATAACCCGCTACAAAGAGGAAATAAACCGCCTGTACGACATCTTCCAGAAGTTCAAGCCGGAGATAACCTATCTGTACTCGCTCACTCCCGGCAACAACGTCGACTCACTGTGGGCCAAGGGCGGAAATCCTAATCCCGGACCGCAGGCGGACGCCGAACCCGGCGACAAGGACACGCCGACCGTGGAGGTGCTCAATATCGAAGAGATGGAGCGCGAGCTACGCACCACGAAGGAGGTGCTCGCTAAAATCAAGGTCTTCCTCGAGGCGCGGCGCAAGATCATAGAGAACACGCCCTCCATCTGGCCGGTCGACGGTTATGTGGTCTCGCGATTCGGAGACCGCACATCACCCTACACCTTTAAAAAGGAATACCACCAGGGAATCGACATAGCCTCTTTCCCGGGGGCGGAGATACGGGCGACGGCGCCCGGCAAGGTCGAGAACATCTGGTGGGACCCCGTAACGGGGCTGTCGGTGGCCGTATCGCACAAGTACGGCTTCGTAAGCGTATATTCTCACTGCCAGAGGGTGTCGGCCGGAATAGACCAGAAGGTGGGCAAGGGCGAGGTTATCGCCTATGTAGGACGGACCGGCAAGGCCACGCGGCCCGTTTGTTTCTACCAGATAAAGATAGGGACCGACTTCGTGGACCCGGCCCCCTATCTCAACAAGATAGCCCGTTAAGGCCCCCTTATAAATCCTCCTCGCTGCGCTTGCTTATAAGCATCTCGTCGGAGATCTCCTCTATCTTCTCGCCAATCTGCACCGCCACACGGCTTCCGATCACGCCGGGCCTGCATTTATATTTCTTCCGCCCGCCGATGCGCAGCGCCATGTCGGAGCTTATCTTCGTATCGGTCAGCTTGACGACGTCGCCCACCCTGAGATCGAGCACCTCCTGCATGGTAATCTCGACCTCGCCTATCTCGGCGACTATGGGGAGCTCGACGGTCTCAAGGCGTCCCTGGATGATGGACATGTTTTCGTCCGTGGCCCCCTTGCGTATGCTCGAATACCAGTACTGCGCCGAAAGCTTTGAGATTACGGGCTCGATGGTAATGTAGGGAATACACAGGTTGGTCATTCCCTCCACCTCGCCCACCTTCGTCTCGAGGGTTATGAGCACGACCATGTCGTTGGGCGGCACTATCTGGGCGAATTGCGGGTTCGTCTCGATGTTGCCCAGGCGGGGCCTGAGATCGATTACGTTGGACCAGGCCTCCCGGAGGTTGCCGAGGATGCGGACGATGATGCCCTCCATCACCGAGAGCTCGATGTCGGTTAGCTCGCGGCTTATCTTGGCCGATTCGCCCATCCCGCCGAACAGCTTGTCGATGATGGTAAAGGTGATCGACGGGTCTATCTCGAGCACCGCCGACCCTTTTAGCGGATCCATGTTAATTACCGCCAGCGTCGTCGGGTTCGGTATGGAGCGGATGAACTCCTCGTAGGTGAGCTGGTCCACCGAGGCGACGTGCACGCCCACCAGCGCGCGAAGCTGGGCCGAGAGCGCGGTTGTCGTGAGGCGCGCGAAGGTTTCGTGCATCATCTGCAGCGTTCGTATCTGGTCTTTCGAAAACTTGTCCGGCCTGCGGAAATCGTAAATCTTGACCTTCCGCTGCTCCTTCGCCGCGCTGTAGTCCGTCGTATCCACCTCGCCGGTGGATATCGCGGTCAATAGCGCATCGATTTCATCCTGGGAGAGTATCTCGGTCATTATCGTTCACCCTTTGCCACTGTCGCTTCGAGATCTATAATGAGCCAGTTGCCGCCCGTCTTTTCAAGCGTGTATCGATACCTGTACCTGAACGGCAGACTGGGCCCGTATCTTTCCACTTTCACATCGACATAGGCTATGTCCCTGTCGGGCAGGAATATCTCGTCGGCGATCGAAAAATCCTTTATATAGTCATCCCTGCGGCGCGCTAAAAATTTAGCGAAATCGTCGAGTATTTTCAATTTTTCGATCTCGTCGGCCGCGTTATAGGGACGCAAATAATCGGGAAAGGCCGCAATATAGCTTTCGGCCTTAATATACTTGTAGAGCCTGTCCCAGGCCCCGGTTTTTTCGGCCGTAAGGGCGAGAAGCACCACCTCGGACGGCGACACACCCCGCTCCTGGCGCACCACCCCGCTCTTCTTTACAAGGCCCGGCGTGCGGACTATCCGGAACGAAAGCACGTTCAAACTTGGAAGCGCCACGGGGGAGCCCATGTCCGGAAGGAAAAAGCCCCGCACCCGGTATTCGTTTCCGGCCTTCAGTTCGTACAGGTTTTTAAGGTTCACCCTGTGGGTAAGCGTCTCGTTCGGCAAAAGCTCCACGGCGCGGGGGTAGATATCGCGCACCACCTCCTCGACCCTTTTGTTCATGAGCCGGTAGGGAACTGTGATGGCGGCCTCCCGGCCCCTCGTATCGTAGACTACGGGCTGGTAGGTGGTGTAGGACACGTCATAGGACACAAAATATTCCTTCCGGTCGGAGGTGTTCCTTACGATAAGGTTGAGCACCACCGGCTCGTCCTCGGCAAAGGCGGCGCGGTCCATCTGGACCACGAGGGAGAACGGGGAAATCGCCTCCCCGGGCATGCGGGCCAGTGCTTCATTATGGAGGCTCGACGACACGAGCCCGGCCAGAACGGCCAGCGCCGCGATCGTTTTCACGCGCATACGACGATACAGGAGCTTACGCACAGCGGTATCCTTTCCAGAAAGATATCTCACTATAATATCGGCCCGGAACAATCCGCGCAATATCAAAATATCCGGTAAAACCTAACGGGGAAGCAGCCTCGCCAGGTATTCGCGGATCTTACCGCTCTTTAAGCGCCGGTCCCCGGTGAAAAGCCCGTTCGCCTCCTGGAAGGTATCCGCAAACTGCGTATAGCACAGGCCCTGAATGGCCGGGAACCGTGCGATAAGCTCGATGTGTTTCTTTAAAAACTTGTCAAGCGGCATCCCCTCGTTGCGGTACAATCCAAAACCGTATCCCCCGAATTCGCTTATAATAAGCGGGCTGAGCGTCTCCCCGTAACCGCGCAGAAACGGCGTTTGTACGTTTTCCCTGCCCAGGAGCATCCGTATGAAATTCAGCCACAGCGGCGCCTCCCGTACGCCCTTTGCAAGGAGAGCGTAGAATTCCTCCGTTTCCTCAAGCGTCGGAATATAATGATGGATATCGGCGATATCGGTTTTTATATGGTGGAAGCCGCTGTTGTCGATAATCAGATAGCCCGGATAGTCCCTCTTGCACCGGCCGAAGAGATCGATAACATCGTTACGGGCCTTTTTGGACCAGAGGGCATTGTATATGCCCCAGCTTTCGTTATACAGCACCAGGATTATTATGGAGGGATGAAGCGAGTCCCGCCTCATTACCCCGGAAAGCTCGCCCTCCAGCCTTCTCATGTTGCCCGACGAGGGCCTGTAATACGAGGGCATCTCCTCCCACACCAGAAAACCGAGCAGGTCGGCCCAGTAGAGGAAGGCGGGGTGCTCTATCTTCTGGTGCATCCGGCAGCCGTTGAAGCCCGCCTTCTTCATGAGCTCTATGTCCCTTTTGAACATGTCCGGGCTCTCGGGCGTGTAGTGGCCGTCTTCGTAGTACCCCTGATTGAGCAGGAGCTTCTGGTACAGCCTCTTGTTATTTAGCCTGATGACGCCCGACTCCACTCCTATCCTCCGGCTGCCGTACAGGAGATGGATGGTGTCCACGTCCTTTTTGCCCTGCCGTAAAGAAATTTCGACCGGGTGCATGCCTGGCCATTCGACGCTCCATTTGCTGAAGAGTTTTTCCGGAACCGCGATCTCCACGTGAGCGCGGCCCATGGCGTCGAGCGCCACATATTCCCGGAACTCCTTCAGCGGGGTCTTCAGCACGCCGCGCCCCGCGTCGTATACCTGTGAGGCGTAGACGCGCAGGCGCGCCTCTACATTGCCGGGATGCCCCCCTCGCACATCGAAGGAAAAGACGGCCCCTCCGCCCTCGTCGCGCCTTAAGCGCACGTCGCGGCAATACACCCGGCCCAGCGGCTCTATCCAGACCGTCTGCCAGATGCCGGTGCATCCGGGGTACCACACCAGGAAAGGCCTCTTTAAAAATGTCTGCTTGCCGCGGACCTGGCCCATGGAGCGGGAGTCCTCGACGAGGACCGCAAGGACGTTTTCCTCCTCGAATCTTTCGACCTCGAACTCGAAGGGCGTGTATCCGCCCTCGTGCTCGCCCAGCAATAGGCCGTTCAGCCAGACGGTCGCCCGGTAATCGACCGCACCGAACTTGAGGACTCCGGCCATAAGCTCCGCCGGGCGCCTGAAATAGCGGTAATACCAGAAGGCCCTTTGCGAGGAGATGGCCTCGGGGCCTAGGCCGTTTGGGGCCAGCGTTCGCTGGTTTATGCCGGACTCGAGTGGAAAGGGCACCTTAACGCGGTGGAATGCCGCGTCGGCAGCCAGGGCGCTTGCGCTCCCACGCAGCGCATTCAGGCCGAAATCCCTGTTCTGCCAGCCCTTAAGCCGCCCCGTGGCCTTGGGGTCGGGGCAAAGGAGCCATTCCCCGTCCAGGGAAAAGCTCGGCGACCGAATGAGGTCGGGCCTCGGGAAATGACCCCTTTCGCCGATTTTCAGCGCATTGCCAAGCTTCAGTCGTGCCGGCTCCATGTTCATCTTCCCCCCTGTGGAATGAATAATCCGTTTATTATGGAAACGCGCTCGTATCGCTGTACGGTTTTCCCGAGTTCCCGCTCGAGCCGGGCGAAGACCTCTGGCTCCGATCGCGCCCTGTCCTTAAACTCGAAATCGCCCCGCCTTAGGAGCTCGTAGCGGACTCCGTCGCGGGTCGGCATATACACGAGCTTATGAACGCCATCGAAGACCGCGCGGTGTTTCGCGATCGTTACCAGATCTCGGTATTCATCCTTCAGCACCACGTCCATCTCGGGCCCTTCCAGGCCGCAGAGCACACTTACGTCCGGGTACAGTACGCGCATGCGCTGGAAGAACTGCCCCCCCTCCGCTACGAACCATATTCCCGTCTCGGCGTAGGCCACGCGCGGTATGCGCGCGGTCCTACCCTCGAGCACATCGCGGTACGATATTCCCGCCGTCTCCCCGTCGCCTCCAAGACCCAGTATGTCGAGCAGCGTCGGCGCGAAGTCCACCTGCTGGACCACGCCGCCATAGCGTTTGATCCGGACCTTCTTCGCGTAGCCGTCATGGAACTTCACGATCATGGGAACGTGCGTAGCGTACTCCCCGCGAAAGTGTTCTCCGTGTCCGAGGTCAAGGCCGTGGTCGTAAAGGTTCTCTCCGTGATCGGCGGTAAAGACGATTATGCTGTTGTCATAGAGCCCCCGGCGTCTGAGGTGCGCTATCACCCCGCCGACGGCGTCGTCCACCGCAGAACAGGCCCCGTCGAAGAGCGCCTCGATCTGGCGGCGGTCCTCGGGTGTGATGAGGGTCTCCCGGAGGGGATTGTTTATTTTAAGATAGCGGTACTCGCCCCGATAGGCGGGATCGGTAAATTTCGAGTAATAGGGATACGGGGCGGCATAGGGGAAATGGGTCGCCGAAAAAAATATCGTCAAAAAAAAGCGCTTCCTGCCGGCGAGGGCGTCGATCTCCGACCCGATGTCGTCGAGGAGAAACGAGGGGTCCGAATTCTGCGCAAAGGCCCGCGTTTCCGGGAAGAGGCGTCTTCCGGCTGCGTTCTGCAAAAACGGAAGCAGCAGAAAATGCACCTCGAGCCCGCGCTGGCGAATCAGCGTCGTAAAATTGAAGCGCGGCGCGCGCACCCTGTCGAAACAGCCCTCCATCCTGGAAAAGATGTCACCGGCGTAATCCGCGACCGCGGAGCGCGTGTAGCCGCCTTTTTTAAGGGCCTCGGTAAGATCGGGCCTTGCAGCCCGGAGCTTGGCTCGGGATGGGAACATATGGCGGATGCCGTGCTGCGCCGGATTGCGGCCTGAGAGCAGTGAGTACCAGGATGGAAAGGTGCGCGGAAGCTGAACATGGAAATCGTCCAGGCTCGTTCCCTCAGCGGCCAGCGCGTCGATGTTCGGCGTGAGCCCGGGCTTCCCTCCGAGGGCCGAGACCCTGTCATAGCGGAAGGAGTCCGCGGCGATTATTATGAGGTTGGGCCCCTCGTTATGGCCGAACGGCAGCATTATAAACAGGACTGCGGCGGCCGCAATCAGGGCCGCGCCCGCAAGCGCGCGGCGTGGCAGGCGCCGCGCGGCGCGAAGGAGCGCTCCGGCAAGCCGCAGCGAAAGAGCCACCAGAAGCGGCATGAACACGGCGCATACCGCGGCGCGAAAGGCGGCGACAAGCCATCCCGGCAGGCCGTGCGTAACGAGCGTCTGTAAGCCCGCGGCGATGCCGCCGCGAGCGTAGAAGTGTTCGTTGTATAGGGCCGGATGCAGCCGCATGTCCGCGAGCGTCATTGCGGCGACTAAGGCGGCGCAGTATAGCGCCACTGGCCTGACGGCGCGCCGCGCGGCGAGGGGGCGCCCGGTAATGACGCAGCGAAGGTGGAGGCAGAACCCGGCGGCCGCGCCGGCCGCGCCTCCGAGCAGGATGTACGCGGCCAGTATCTTCGCCTGGTGGAACAGGATGAGCCATTTGAACTCCGCGAAGACGAAGTCCTCGAGCGCCTTTACACGCACCCCCATGACCGCAAACGAGGCGGAGTAGAGCGGACAGAATATAAAGGCGCCCGCAAAAACCGCGGCCCCGACGGCAAAGGAGCGGCGGAGCGCCGTGCCTCGATCCGCCATATCGCCGCCCGCGAAGAGGGCTGCCAGTTTTTTGCCGATTCTATCCATTTACGATTTATCCGGGTCGGGTGCTGAAGCTAACGACCAGCATTATCTATAGGGCCTTCCTTGTTTCTGTCAAAACTTTTTAACCGCGCCGGCGGCGACATGGCGGCTTTTCAGGCGGAGTTCATCACCCCCGCCCCTGGGGAATTTCATAGCAAAAAGAGGTGGACAATTATGTCGGGATGCACCATCCTTTCGTGGTTTCATCACGCCGGACTTTCCGCCGCGGCGTGTATAACGCGAGGAACTCGCTCACGACCAAAAGACCGGACAATGAAAAATTCGAGCGACAGAAAGACGCTTAACCTGGCAAAGATCAGCAGCATCAACCGCCAGATCAACTCCCGCATGAGCCTGCCGGAGCTGCTCGCCGCCATTATGGAAACCGCCCGCGAGATAGTGCATGCGGCCGGGGCCTCGCTTTTGTTGTCCGACCCGTCCACAGGCGATCTTATATTCAATATCGTGATGGGCGAACACAAAGAGGAGATCAAGGGGGAAAAGGTTCCGCGCGGGGCGGGGATAGTGGGCATCGTCGCGGAAACGGGAAAGCCGCTCATCGTAAACAACGCCCAGAACGATCCCAGGGTGTTCAAGAACATAGACAGCAAATCCAGCTTCATCACGCGGAACATCATCTGCGTGCCTATGACCGTTCAGGAGCGCAATATCGGCGTGCTGGAGGCCGTAAATTCGATTGGCAGGGACGCCTTTGACGGCCTCGACGTCAAACTGCTCTCCTACATCGCCGACCAGGCCGCCATCGCGATAACCAACAGACGGCTGGTCGACGAGCTGACAAGCCGCATCAAGGAGCTCACTGCGCTCCACGAGATCTCTCAGACGGTCTCGTTCTCGCGTGCGGAGGGCGACCTTCTGGAAACCATCATCGCCTCGATGCCGCGCTCGCTTGGCGTAAGCCGTGCCTCCCTGCTCCTTTACGACCAGGCGAAAAATTCCCTCGTGCTCCGCTCCGGCCACGGCTTTCCGGACGATGCCCCTCCGGGACAGGAGACGCCCATCGACGGCTCCATCTCCGGATATGTGTTTCGAACCGGCGATCCGCTTATCGTCGCCGACAGGGAGCGGGAATTGGCCTTCATCGGCATCGACTCCCGACGGGTCTACCGCACCCCCTCGTTCATCTCGGTCCCGGTTCGAGGCGGAAACGATGTAATAGGGGTCCTCAACGTGGCCGACAAGACCGACAGCTCCATCTTCAACGCTTTCGATCTGCGCGTGATGTCGACCATCGCCAATTATGTAACCGAGGCGCTCCGCAACATCCAGTACGAGAAGGACAAGGAGGCCCGGCGCCGCTTCGCGCAGGAGCTGGACATCGCGGCGGAAATACAGCGGAAGATACTTCCGTCCATCCCCCCGGATTTCGGGAGCCATCGCCTTGCGGCCTTCAACCGCCCGGCCAAGGAGGTAGGGGGCGATTTTTACGACTTTTTCAATTTCGGCTCGAACAAGTACGGGCTTGTAGTCGGCGATGTTTCGGGCAAGGGCATTCCGGCGGCGCTCTTCATGGGATCGGCGCGAAACGTCATGCGCGCTGAGGCCCGTATAAGCACCCAGCCGGAGCCGCTTTTGGTCCACTCCAATCGTTACGTCTACGACGACTCGGAATACGGGATGTTCGTTACGGCCTTTTATGTAACCATCGACGTCCACAACCGTCTGCTTACCTATGGCAGCGCGGGCCATAACGACCAGTTGCTCATTAAAAAGAACGGCCGCCAGGCCGTCCATCTCAACGCCTCCGGGCGGGCCCTCGGGCTCTCGGCCGAATCGACCTACGAGGAGAGGGTCTTCATCTACGAGCCCGGAGATCTCCTGCTCCTCTTCACCGACGGCGTGCTCGATTACCTCGGCGAGGGCGATATTGACCGCGGCGAGGAGCGGCTCATCGAGATAGCCAACCGGCACTTCGACGAGGACCCGTCGGCCATCATCGCACGCTTCAGCGACCTCATATCCAATAATGCGGTTGACAATTATTTCCTCGACGATTTCACTATTCTCTCCGTTAAATTCTGACCCCAGGACCAACCGTGAAAAAATACCGGGCGATATTCATAGGCGCGGGCTTGGCCATCCTCGCGCTGCTCTTCTACGGCTTCGGCGTCCGGAAAACCGTCGATGACATCCTCGCCATGGGCTGGCGTTTCTGGATCGTCACAGGGATTTTCCTGTTCAACAACATCTTCATGACCGCGGCATGGAAGGTGCTAATCAACCATCCGGTCAGGGCGTCCTATTATCCGCGGCTTTTCCTCGCGCGCGTGGCCGGGGACTCCACCTCCTCGGTAAACGCGATCGCTTCCGCCGCCGGAGAGGCGCTCAAGGCGATCTACATCAAGGATGCGGTCCCGTTCAAGACTGGCCTGGCCTCGGTCGTCCTGGATCGGACTGTGCACATCATCTCGAACGTGCTCATGATGCTCACCGGCATCTTCATCAGCTTTTTCGTGCTCAATATACCTCTGTGGATCTCGAGTGCAACCCTTGCGGCGTTCATCCTGGTCCTCTACGCGATGATGGTGGTGCTCAAAAAACAGCGGCAGGGCTTTGTGCGCTATCTTCTGACGCGCGTACCGCGGCGCTGGCTCGACCGCTTTATGAACGTTACCCGCTGGGAAAAGGTGGATACGCTCGACGGCGAGATCGCCTTCGTTTTCAGCGACAGGAAGACCATGCGAAGCTTCTATATCTCGCTCTTCATCCACTACCTGTCGGGTTTTTTCTTCTCCAGCCTGGAGATCTATCTCATTGTCATCTTTTCGGGGAACGACATAAGCTTCGTGCACTCCATGTTTCTTTATATCTTCAGCATGTTCCTCACCAGCGTCATTTTCTTCATGCCGGCCAACCTCGGGACAAGCGAGGGTTCGTTCTCGCTGGCGCTCAGGTTCCTCGGGCACGACCCGGCCATCGGCCTTACGGTCGGGCTTGTCAAGCGCCTGCGCACCATCGTTTGGTCGCTTATAGGCATCGTGATTCTCTTTTTCGCCGGGATGACCAGGAAGAACTGACGTTTCCCGCCGGGCGCTCTCACCTCATATATTCACAGCGGAAGTAGGCGTCCAGCCTCAGCGAATCCTTGTCCCGGTCGAGTATCAGGGGGGAGGCATTGGAAAAGTCCACTATGTCGCGTTCCTCGCTGCCGGCAAGAAGCGAGCACGCCAATTTTTTCAGGTGAGGCAGGTGCCCCACGATAAGCACGTTGACGCCGAGGGACTTAAGTTCGTCCTCCATGGGACGTATGGGGTCGTCCGGATTGAGAAACGGCCTCTCCTCCATCCGCACGCCTCCCAGCGCGAAGGACACCGCCTCCGCCGTCTTACGCGCGCGGGCCTTCCCGCTGTGCAGTATCAGGCTTGGATAAAACGGCAGCCGGCGCATGAATTCCGAAAGGCGTTTTACCTGGGAAAGCCCCCTGTCGGTCAGCGGCCGCTCCGGGTCCTTTTCTGGAACGGCGGCCTCGCCGTGTTGCACCAGGATAATCTTCACCGCGGCACCTCCTTCCTTTCTGTTTTTTATTCGAGTATAAACGATGAGCCCAAGGCAAGGCAAACCAAATAATAATGAAAATCCGTTTGATATTTCCCCGGATAGAGGACAATGAGGATGTAAACGCCGTCACGGAAAGCTGCAATAATCGGAGGCGGGATGATTCGTAGGCTCTATAATCGGTTCCGTGGAAGGCCGTACTACCGGAAGAGAAAAAGGGTCCTCGTGCTTGAGGGCGGAGGCATGCGGGGGATATTCCTCGCCGGCGTGCTGCAATCTTTCACGGACCGGAAATACTTCCCCTGGAGGCTCATCATCGGCTCGTCCGCCGGCGCCCTGACCGGAACGGCCTACGCCGCGGGCCAGATACACCTCGCGCGAGACGCCTTTTTCACCGAGCTTCTCTCGGGGAGGTTCATAAATCTCACCAACATCCTTCGCCCCGAAAAACACATTCTCGATCTGGACTGGATGGTGGATACCATCATACAGGGTCCCGAACCGCTCGATGAGCGCGCTCTCGCCCGGTCGTGCCCTGTGCTTATAACCGCAACCGACTGCCGCCCGGACAACCCGCCCCGGACCCTGTACCTCAGCTCGCGAAAGGACGCGATCGCGACCGCCCTAAAGGCGACTGCGGCCATTCCCGTGTTGTACCGGGGTTTCGTCGAATACGGCCCCCACCATCTTCTGGACGGCGGGCTGCTCGATCCCATCCCTTACGGCAGGGCGCTGGAGATGGGATACGACGAGGACGAAATCGCGGTCGTAGTTACACGACATCGCGGATACCGAAAGAAGGAGGAGTCCTTCTGGGTCAAGTCATTGTACGAATCCTACTACAGGGACCATCGCTACCGTTTTCTGGTGGAGGCCATGGGCAGCAGGTTCCTCCTGTACAACAGGGCCCTCGACGATCTGGAACGGCGGCACCGCGGTATCGATGTCATCTATCCTCCGGACGACTTCCGGGTCGACCGGCTTACCCGCGACGGTAAAAGGATAATGGAGGGCTTTGCGCAAGGAGCGATAGCCGGAAGGGAATATCTCCGGAGCCTAAGGGGCTAAGCCGGCTATTTTTTAGGGGGCTTCGTCGATTCCTTGTCGAACCCTCCCTTGATCTTTTCCATGCTCTCCCGGTGCCTGCCCATGATCTCCTCGTAGGCCTTTCGATATGCCTCTCGAACCTCCCGCAGGGCCTCGCAGTTTCTGCGCTGCTGCTCGGCGACCCTGTTCGACTCCTCCTTTATCCGGTGAAAGCTATCGTAGATGTCCGCCTTTTCCCTGCCGTATCGTTCGAGAATACCGTCTATCGAGGCCGCGGCGCTCTCGTTCAGCAGGGCATCGTCCTCCATATCCCTCTGGACTACCGACAGCTCCTCCCCGGCCTTTTCCATCTCCTTCCTTCCCATTGGCCCGGAGCCGCTCAGCCTGGAGTCTATATTCCCCAGCCGCGCCGACGACTTCGCGCTTCGCTCGCCCATGGTCCCCATGTAGCCCTCGAATTTTCTTGCGCGCCCTTCGGCATCACGCTCCATCTCCTCGTCGCGAGCCGCCTTCCAGGCCGCAAGGTCGATGTCCTCGCCGTCCTCGGCCGGGGGCTCCGAAAGGCCTATCCTCGCACGCGCCGAAGGGCCAAGGTCGGCCCTGCCGTATGGATTGCGCAACTCGATCGTCCCCTCCTTCATCTCCACGCGCGAATCGGCCCCGTCGCTTACCCCCACAAGGAAATCCGTACCGCGCACCGAACATACCGTAGTTGGCGTGACCACCTTGCGCTCCGAGCCGCGCGCAAGCTTTTGAAAGCGGGCATTAACCGCGCCGGATATTACCGAAACGGATCCCGAGTCCTTCACGGTGACGCTGCCTATTCTTATCCTGCTTTTTTCCATTACGCGGATCTCGCTGCCGTCCCCGTAGGACAGGACCGCCAGGCCGCCCGCCGCCGTGATTACGGTATCGCCGTCGGCAAGCCTGCCGCCAAGCGCCGCGGAGGACGACTTGCCATCACGCACCATGGTGACGCCGCCTACGATGAACGAAAACTCCAAGGCAAACGCCCCCTCCGGGGCGGCCGTAATGGCCGCCACCGCGAACAGGGCCGAAACGGTGCGCACGATCGAAGTCCTATTCATCTTACACCTCCCTTTCCCTGTAGCTCATGCCGATCAGGGTGATATCATCACCCGGGCGCTGGGAACCGCTGAATTCCATCACTCTTTCAAACAGCCTCTCTATAAGCTCGTGTATCTTCATCCCGCCAAGGCTTTTAAGCAACTCTAGAAAAACCCCCTGCCCCATGATCCTGTCATTCTTTCCGGTCTGCTCGAACACTCCATCCGTGTAGAAAACCAGCCTGTCCCCCGGGGCGATCCGCACGCTCTCGTTCCTATACACGGAGTTCTCGAATATCCCGACGAACGGGCTGTTGGGATCGAGGAACAGGGAGTTTCCGTCAGCGTGTATAATCGCGGGCGAGGGGATGCCGGCGTTGCAGTAGGTGAGGGCCCCTTTAGCCAGGTCGAACAGCCCGTAAAATATGGTGACGTAGTTATAACTCATCCTCTTCTGCGAACCGATCAGAAAGGCGTTGACCTCGCTCATAAAATCGGAGGGCGCCGGGCCGGAGGCGCGGACCGAGCTTATGGCGGTCTTAACCATAGCCGAATAGAGCGCGGCCGGCACGCCGTGCCCCGAAACGTCGGCAAAAACGAATGAGAAGAGTTCCCTGCCGTAAATAATAAAATCAAAAAAATCGCCGCTTACCTTTTCAACCGGCCTGAACTTCAGCGCCAGATCAAATCGGTCGATCTCCGGCAGGACCGCCGGAAACAGGCATTGCTGCAGGTTCGCGGCGATATCGAGCTCCTTTTCGATCTCGATGTTCCGGGCGTAGATCTCCGCGTTGAGCGTTTCGAGCTCCTGGTTCTTGTTACGGAGCTCTTCGAGAAGGGCGCGGTTCTCCAGTACGAGCCTCCGCGCCTCGAGCGCCCGCTCCACAGAGATGCTTATCTGTTCGTTTTTAAAGGGCTTCAGGATGAAGTCGGTCGCCCCGCTCTGAAGGGCGGAGATGGCGATATCTATGTCCCCATACCCGGTAATGAGAATGACCGGGATTCCCGAGTCCACAAGCTGCACCCTGTCGAGGAATTGGATGCCGTCCATTCCTGGAAGGTTTACGTCGGCGATGATTACGTCGACCGCGCCGAGGTCCTCCGAACGGATGGCCTCCTCCGCGCTCTCGTACCCCCTCGCCGAGTACTCCTTTTTGAGGATGCGGCATATGAGATCATTGACGAGCTTGTCGTCGTCGATGACCACCACATTCGCCCTGGCGCGCGGCCCCTCATCCACCGCCGTTACCTTCCTTCATCGGGCGCGTTAAGATACAGCCGTATCCCCGCCCAGTACGCCGGATGGCTGAACTGCCTTCTCGAACGTACTCCCTGCTTTGCCATCTCGAAAGCCGCTGCGGGGCCGGCCCCGGATGTAAGCTCACGATAGAGAATATCCACGAAAACCGCATTGTTGACGTCGTGCACCGCCGCGTCGTTTATCACCAGCGCCCTGGCGCCTCCTATGCCCGCAAACAGCGCGAACTCGGAATACCCCATAACTCCAAAGGCCTCGCCCGACGGCAGGTAAAGAAGAGAGGCCCGCCCCACGGATTCGCCGAACGGCGCGCCTCCAATGGAGAGCGTACCCATGAGGGGATTGTACAAGGTATCGCCCATGAGGTGGCCGATCCCAGGGCCGGCGGGCTTCTCCGCGCTCCAGGGGATGCCGGACTGCCTTAGGGCGACCCGCTCGAGATCGTGATACAGAGCCTCGCCCTTACCGCCGATAAGGGAAAGACCGGGCCGGAGCCTTTCGTAATCGCGCAGCGCCGATATTATCGAGGAGCAGTACGCCACGCTGTGGGTCTCGCCGAGCATGTTCCTTTCGCCCGCTATCTCGAACGGAACCTGTTCGAGGTCGCCGTCCACTATAAGGATGACCGACTTCCTGCTTCGGTAGTAGTTCTCGAAGGGTTTGAGCAGGGCCGCAAGCTCTCGGGAAACCGCCGCCACTCCGCCGAAGGAGCCGGTTGCGTCGCGATAACGCTCCGCAAGTTCGAGGGCGCGCCCATATCCCCCCTGAATACGGACCGGCTCCATAAACTGCCGGGCGATTGTCCACCCCAGAATATCGTTTCCATTTCTGACCAGATAGAGGACCACCGCGTTTTCGGGAATGCGCCGCTGAAAGGCCTCCACAGGAATCGTTCGCGCCAGGGCCCCGGCCTGAAGCGCGGGGTTCGCGTTTAGAAGGCCGATAAAACGCTCACTGCCGGCGGCCCTGTCGCGTATTCCTCCGAATTCGAGGACCGCGTCGCGCGGCAGGCGCGCGGATACGCCCGGGAATCGTGAACGCAGCCGAAGCTGTTTCTTGTTTTCCGCGAAGACGAGAGCCGCGAGGTAGTCCCCTCTGCTCATCCTGTAGGAAATCATGAAGTCCAGGCTCTGTTCGGCGAGGTCCTTCAGGCCGAACTGCCCGAGGACGCCCGGGTTCGCGTCGAGCGCGCCAAGCCCCTCGAGTATACGCGATTCGACCGCCGCCCATTCCTCTTCGGTGGCCTGTTTCTTCTTTATGATGCGCGCCAGTTCAAGCCGGGCGTCGAGCAGCCCGGCGATATGTCGAAGCTCTTCCTCCGAGGCCCGGAGAGCCTCCGCCCTGGCCGATGCCTCACCGAACCTGCCGAGCGAAATCTCGTTCTCGAGGAGCAGGATCTCGAGGCGAGCGGCCAGAGGGTGCTCCCCGGAGATCAGCGCCCTGGCGGCCCTTGCCTGCCCATAGGAATCCTGGAAGCGCGAGGCCCTGTACAGCTCGGAGCCGAGGACATAGCCGTACGATGCACGAATGACGGGAACATTCACCCTTTCGGCCGCGGGCTTCATGGCCTCCAGCACGGTGAGCGCCTCTTCGTAACGACGCTCGGCCGCGCTTAGCTCATGGAGCCTTGTAAAAACCGGAAACAGATCCATCCAAAAAGCCCCCGCCGCGATGCGCTCGAGGTCGATCGCACCCAGCAGGGCGCGTACGCCCGCAAAACGCTGCCTCTGTATATAGCGCTCCACCGCGGCCGCGATCGGGAAGGGGGAGAGCCGGTCATAGCGGCCGTTCTCCTCCAAAAGGGGAAATGCAAGGTTCCTGATCCGATCCCCATCAACCTCATTGAAAAGCGCGAGTATTCCGGCCGCACGCCTTTCGCGCGCCTCGAGGCCGGTTGTCCTTCCCCCCAGGAGCGCTATCTTGCACGCCTCACGCGGAGAGAACGAAGAGCCCGCGCCGATGCCGGCCGCAAGGAGCCTCGCGTCGCTTACCCTTCCCGAGGCGTACAGGTATTCGGCCAGAAGCAGTCTCAGTCGGTCTGATGACAGAAGGCGCCCGCATTCGGAAAGCGCCTTCGTCGGAATTTCGGCCGTATGGCCGTGTCCCTTCGCAATGCCGACGGCGAATTCAAGCGCGCGGTACTCGGCGGGCATCCCTTCCTTTTCTCGCGCTATCGATCCCGCCGCCTCGTCGATCAAGCCGCGATACAGCAAGAGGTACGCCCTCCATGCCTCGCCCCTCTCGCGCACATCCGCCGGGACCTCCGCCCCGCCGGATAGCACCCGGTCTATATCGGCCGCGGCCGCGGCCGGCTCGTCCGAAAGAAGCGCAAGCTCCGCCGAATGGAGAGCGTACAGCGCGGGGGCGCCCGGATCGCCGCGTACAGAGTCGCTCCAGCGGTCCAGGTATACGCGAGCCCTCAAGGCATCGCCGCCGCGCATCTTTTCGAGAAAGCCCGTATACAGGGCGGCCCCCCGGCTCACATCCTTCGGCCGCCCGGCAATCCCCTCACCGGCCATGCCAAAGGCGAGAGCCGTCCCGTCCTTACCCTCAGCGGCGTTATTGATCGAGCCGCACCCGGACACAATGGCCTTTTCTACCAGCCGGACCAGCGCTTTTTGGTCGGGCTCACGGCAGAGCACAAGCGAAGCGGCGCCGGCATATCGCGCGGCCTCTGCGGCAAGCAAGGCCTCCTCCGACACCAGGCTGTCCATGTTCAGGACAAGGAGCTCCGCATCCATACGTTTGGCGAACAGGGAGGCCGGCGAGAAGCGTTTTTTGCTCCCGGCGGAGACCACCAGGGCCGAATAGCGCGAAAGCTCGCCTTCGCCCGACTCGCCCCCGCGTATAAACAGCCGTTCCAGCGCCGGCTCGGCCGCCAGCCTCTCGGCGAGCCTCGGGTCGTCCGCGTACAGGCTCGTAACGCCGCCGGCCCTTGGAACTGTCCGCTCGCCTGCCTCAGCCATCGATGCTGTGAACATGAAAGCCGGAAATGCCGACGGTCCCAGCAATTTGAGCAGTGCTTCCGAATGCTCGTCGAACACCATAAATCGCGGTGCCGCCTCTCCAGCGGGCGCGACGAAGAATTTTCGAACCTCCTCTCCCAGCTCCTCACGCCCCTTCCGGCCTGTGGCCCCAAGGATTCTGTGCTCCACGACCCTGCCCGCAGCCCGCCAGCCATGGACCGAGCCGTCCGCAAAGAGGACCCTGAAGGCGGCACCCGTTCCAATCTCGGGAAGGGCGACGCGCGACGGCCGCAAATAACGGGCTACGGCCGAACCGTCCCTCTCCAGGCCGGCCAACAGTTTCGCAAATTCCCTTTCGTTATCCGCAATCGATTTGTCGAGCCTGACCGCTTCGGCCGTACGGCCGGCGTCCGATTCGAGGAGGCGCGAGCGTTCCCCGGCAAGGTCCGAGTACGAGGCGCCGAGGGAGAGCGCCCGCCGGTAAGCGGACAAGTCCTTAGCGTCGTAAAAGGCGGGCGAGGCCGCGCTTACCGAAAGCACCCGTTGTACGGCGCCTTTGCGCTCCAACACGGAGAGAGCTCCGCGCGCGTCCCCCCGGCGCACAAGCGTACCGGCGAATTCATCATAGAGCCGGGCGATCCTGCCGGCCCATGCCGCGTAGGCCAGCGGGTGAGCCTCGACGGCATCGAGCGCGCGGCGATAGCGTTCCAATGCCAGGGCCGCCGAGCGTCCGCCCTCGAGCGCCGCGCCCCCCCGGTCCAGAAGCTCGGCGGCCAGCGAGTCGATCCGCCAAAGAAGATCGTCGTAGCGGTATTTTATGGCGGTCGCCTCCGCATCCAGGCACAGCTCGTAGGCCTCCCCGGTCGCTCCGAGCCGGGCCTTGCAATGGGCCAGATCGAGCAGCAGTCTAACATAAAGCCTTCGTGAGGCTTGAGCCTGGGCCCGCTCCAGGGCGGCGCCAAAGCCCGCCTCCGCCTGCGAATATAGCCGGAATATCTCGCCATCCCTTTCATATATTCGAAAGGCGTTTTCAACGGCGTCCGAGGGGGCCTTTCCCCTTTTCACGGCGAGGAGCTCGGCCCTGTAGAATTTGAGAACGGCCAGGGCCACATCCACGTCGTAATGCACCTCGGCGGTTTCCCCCTCCACCCTTTCCTCGAGCGACCGGATCTCCGCCTCCTCCGGCTTGCGCCGCAGCGCCCTGGCCTCCGATTCCAGACGCGCGCGCTCCGAGGACAGGCGGCTCTCCCGATATCCGTTTCTGAACGCGGTGATGCGGTCGACGAGCGCGCCGATTTCGGCAAGCATATCGCCGCGGCCGGGAGCGTTCTCGGCCATGAACGAGTACAGGTTCGCAAGATTGATGATGGCGACGAAGGCCCCTTCCAGATCGTCGGCTCCAGGGGCAGCGGCGAGCTCCCAGGCCCGTGTAAAAGCGTCGCGCGCGGCGCCGTAGTCGCGCAGAAGGAACCGGCAATAGCCGATATTGTTCACCGTGCGGACCCTCGTTTCGTTGTCCACCCGGCCCGAGCGCTTGCCCAAAAGCTCGAGCTTGCGCTCAAGAAAGCGTATCGAGGAGCGGTAATCGCCGGCGCCATAGTGAGCCGCCTCCTGAAGCGAGAGATTGAGCAGGCGCTTGTTCACCGTGTCCAGCTCGGTGAAGATGCGGTTTTCGCCGATGACGGCCACATCGCTTCCCAGGTCCCACAGGGGAAATGGGCCCAGCCCAAGTATCCTTATCTTGAGCTGATACTTCCTCTCCGCGCCGCTGTAACGCTCGAGCGCCGACTCGGCCATATCGAGATATGACAGGGCCGAATCCATGTCCCCCAGCCGGCGGTGGCAGTCCGCGATCTCCTGGAGATAACGGGCCCTGTCCACCTTTACACGGTTGGCCGCGGCGAAATCCAGCACCTTGGTGAACCAATCGATCGCCTCGGCGTTCCTGTTCTCCATTCTGGAGAGCAGGCCGAAGAAGCGGTACAGGTCCACGATCTGGGAGCTGAATCGGCGGATGTTTTTGCCCGAGGCCATTGACTGGTATATGTACAGGGTCTTCCCAATCTCCTCCCTGGCCCGGTCGTAACACCCATCCTGCCAGTAACAGTAGCCCAGGTGATAATAGAACAGCGCCTCCTCGATGCGGGTGGAAAAGCTCCTCTTGAACCGAGCGGCAAGTTCGTAGTGATGGAGGGCCCTGGGATAATTGCTGAGGAGAAAATAGGTGTTGGCGATGTTGAGATGGAGATTCCCCTCCTTGCCGGGGTTGGCCGCCCCGTCGTTCATCTCGAGCGCCTTCTCGTATAGCGCGATGTTGGCCTCCCACAGGTGACGCGGGAAGAAATCCGCAAAGAGCCTCTCGTTAGCGCCCCCGGTACGCCTTTGATCGTCCCTGCGGCATAGATCCACATACTGCGAGATCCAGCCCTTCAGCATGTACGGATCTATGAATGTGTCGTCGATGAAAAGCGCCCAGTCGAGCTCGTTGATCGATTTTCTAAAAAGGCCGAGCATCGGCTTCAGCCCGCCGCCTGCCGGGGCCGGGGAGACTGCCCCCTCGCCCTGCCGGCCGGCTGATTCGGCCATCCTCGCATATATATAGCCGAGCCCGAATATATGCGCCTTGTCGAAGTCCATGCGTGCTATCGGAAGGTGCTTGTGATATTCCTTTTCCAGCTCCTCGAGCGCGCTTTTACCGCCCCCTTTCCACTCGTCGACCGCGTCGATATAAAGCACGTGCGCACGCGGGCCGTATTCATTGTAGATGTCCTCAAACCTCTTCTTCAGGTGAAGTGAGGTCAGCAGTCGGACATATTTTTTGTAGAGCGCCACCGCCTCCCCGTAATCGCCGGCAAGCTCGGCGCGCTCGCCGAAGTCCTCGTAATGATCCACCAGCCTCTTCACCACAGAAGGGAAATCGCCCTGCTTCCAGGACAGAACATAGCCGTTGGCAACCGCCGCGTAATGGGATTCGCGCTCCTCCTGGCTTCTCTCCCGGCCCGCGATATCGCCGAGCAGTACGCTGCTTTTATAGAATGCGATATCGCTCTTCCGCACGATTTTCAGCGATTCCTGAAGGCGCCGCTTCGCCCCGGCTATATCGCCCCTGTCGAAATGCGCCTTACCGGCCGTGTAGAGGAGTATGCCGGAAAGCAGCCTGTTTTCGCGATAGCGCACCATCATCCTCTCCGAAATGGCGAGGCGCCTGTCGGCGTCCGGCTCCGCGTCGTACATGTCGAGTATCCGGACCATCGCGTCGTTGCGTAGATAGATGTAGCTCGAATCGAGCACCGTGATGAACGAGGGATGAATCTCCTCCGAGAGCCCGCCGCTCTCCAGCGCTGCGAGTTTATAGTGTATGTAGACGACCCTTCCGTATCCCGAATGGTTTTTCAAGATTTCCCGGCAGACCTCCACCGCGGCCTGCCTGTCTCCCCGCCGCTCGTACTCGTCCGCAAGCTCCTCCTTGAGATAGGGAACGAACACGGCCCTGGCGGACGAGCCCCCCATTTCCGAAATAGCGGCGGTCAGGACCCGCACCCCCTGCCTGCCGGCCAGTATCTCGCCTAAGTACCTACCCAGTACCGAGCGGTAGTCGGCCGGGTCACGGGAGATGGAGGAAAGAAGGGCCCCAAGCCTTTCCGCCTCCGCCGTCTTCCCCATGCGCCGGTTGATCCTCGCCGCCTCGACAAGGGAGCGAGCGACGAAGGCGATGGACTCCGCGTCCCTGGCCGAACCGAAGAAATGGTAGACCCTCTCGAGCGCCATGAGATGTCGCTCGGTATCGTCATACTCCTGCAGGTATTTCTCCGCCAGCTCCAACTGGCGCCTCGCGTTCTCCCGTTTCGGAATGATTCCGTAATCGGGTATGATGTTTATGTTGATATTGCCGCCCGCCTGCTCGGAATAGACGATGACGCCGCCGAAAGCTGGCGACCAGCGCGGCGAGAACGAGGAGACGGAGGAGACGGTAAGGGGATACTCCGTGCCGGTCGAGATCCTTCTGTACTGGAGAATGGAGATGTCCCCCGGGTCCAGCCTGCCGTTTCCGTTCGTGTCGCGGGGGATGAGCGTGTAAACGATCTCGTCGTTCCCCCGCAGAAAATAAGGATGCATCTCTATTTCCGGCCCCGAAGTTATACGCTTTTCCTCCCCGGTCGTTAGGTCGATCGTGTAGATGTCGCCTCCAGAGCCGGGATCGCGGTAGGATACGAAGGCGATAGTCCCGCCGTCATGGGAAAAGCGGGGCTGCACGCCCCCTTTGTGTGTCAGCCTGCGGAGTCCGCGGCCGCGCCGGTCCATAAGCCAGATATTTTCCGTCCCGTCCCGCGCGGACGAAAAGGCGATCAGCCTGCCGTCCGGAGACCAGCAGGGGTCCGCGTCCTTCACTATCCGGATAGCCCCCGTCCCGGGGTCCTCATACTGGGTGAGGTTTACGGCCTCCGACGAGGGCCTGACGTCCTTCCAGCCCGCCTCGCGGGCGCTTTTTATAAGGGCGGCCGGGTCGAGGCGCATTATGTATATGTCCCCCTCGGGGTCCTCCCTCTGCGACACGAAAGCGAGGTATTTGCCGTCGGGCGAAAGCGCCGGCGAGGAATCCTTCGAGGGGTGGTCGGTAATTCGCACCGTGGTGATGTCGGAGAGCGAGCGCAGATATATGTCGAAGTTGCCCCGATCGCGGTCCGAGGTGAAAAAAAACAGGAGGCCGTCGGGGGTAAAGACCCCCTCGGTCTCTATCGACTGCTCTATCGTTACGGGCACGGCCCTGCCCACCTCCGTGCGGTACTCCTTTCTCAGTATCTCGCCGTAACTGAAGAGCACCTCAGAGACCGCGCCGTCGTCGCATGCGGCCAGGGGAATGAGAGCCGCAAAGATGGCCGCCGCGGCAAGCCGGCTTATCGATCTGACGGTCATTTTTTCCGGACCCATTTTCCCGTTTTCTCCTGGACCCAATCGTTCTTCCTCGCCATGGCCGCCTGCTCCTCGGCGAAGGCCGCGCCGAAAGCGTCGATGTCGCGCCGCGAGGGCTCGCCTGTTGCGGCCCTTGCCACGCTCCGTTCGAAAATGGTCCTCCTGGCGGCGTTCTCGTCCTCGATGAGCCTGAGAAGGGCGGCCCTCTCCTGCGCCTCCGATTCGTACCTCTTCTGGGGCATGTACACCGCAAGCCCGGTGTTGGCCTCACCGACGGCGCCCTCGTCCTTATAGGCGCGGAGCTTGGCCTCGTTGAACTCCCGGATCTTTACGGCCCTAAGAAGCGCCTCGTCGCCCCCCATAACAACCGCCGGGCCGCGCGAACGGGCCACGTCGGTCTTCACCGAGGAGACTATCCAGGCGTCGCGCTCCAGCTCGCGGTAATCGCCCACAATCTGGCGCTCTATTACCGTCTTCTCGCCGGTCAGATGAATGTCCGGCGGCGAAATCTCCAGACAGCTCGGCACGTCCGCGAGGCAGCTCTTTCCGCTCGCGCATCCCGATACCGCCGCCGTCGCGGCCAGCGCGGCAATCACGCACAGGAGCGTTCTCATCGTTCCACCTCCCTCACCTTCCGGAGATATTCCTGAATGGGCATCCGGTCAAACTCCACCTTCTCGTCCTTTACGCCGAAGAGATACCCTATGGCCCTGCGCGAAAAACCCACCGTGGCGTACACAAGGCCCCTGTCCAGATTGAAGTTGAAGTTCCTGACTGTCATAGAATTGTCCACAGCGAACTGCGCCACACCGCCCAGCTTCGAGGTGCCCTTCTCAGTGGAAAGGCCCTTTAGCAGCCGGTTGGCGAACTTTTCGCCAATTTTATAGATATTGATGTATCCCTGCGCCGATAGCTCGCGGTCTATATCCACACCCTTCCCGCTGAAATTGGCGTTGAGGGACAGCTCCGCGTCGCGCGTCTTCTTCCGGGCGTCCGGATCGTCCAGAACGCCTATATCCACGTTGGTTATATCGAATATCATGCGAAATTCCATGTTGCCGGGCTTCATGTCCGCAAGATTGAAGAGGATGTCCCTTCCGTACAGGGAGCCGTCCAGCACGTAGGCGCGCATGACCGGAATCTCGAAGGTGTTCTCACGGAAGAACATGAGCGCGGAGAAGTCCTTGAGGTACTCCAGGCTGATGTCGCGGGCCGGGTGCTTCGCCCGTATGGAGGCTATGGTGAAGTTGGCCTTCTCCCTGAAGTTCTCGTTTGACAAAAGCAGGCCCTTGTCGGTCGCAATGCGCGACTCGCCCCGGTAGCGCGGCGTAAAATAGTATTCGAAGGGAAAGTCCATGTTGAGGTCGTCCACATAGACGCGCTCCCTCTCGTTCCGCGCGAAGAACCGCCCGATCTTTATCGAGCCGAAGGCCTTTCCGTCCTTCATGTCGCCCTTTACCGCGGCGCTTATGTCGACCAGGCCCTTGACCTTCCACTGCCCGTACACGGCCGCGAGCTCGGGCGCCCTAAGCCTGACCGAGAGCCTTAAATCGGAATCGGAGATGGGCGGAGTTTTCATGTCCACGGTGCCGCGGGCCTCCACGGCAAGCCCCTTCGCCTCGCTTCCCAGGCTGAGACGCTTAAGCGAGACGCGTTTTCTCGCATCGTCCTGTTCTATGTTCGCGTCGAGCCTGAGATCGGTGAGGTCGAAATCGGGAGCCTCAAGCCTCAGGGAGGCTGCGGCCTTCGTCTTTTCCCCCTCAATGCCGAACGATGAGTCCAGCGCGATATCGACCGGCCTAGCCAGCGGCAGACCCTCGAGGGACTTTCGAAGAGAGGGAGGCAGCATGGCCTCGAGCGGCCCCTTCTGGAAACGAAACCGGTCCACGTTCAGGCGCCCCGCAAGCGAGGGTGCCATGAATATATCGGCCTTCGCGCCCACCTCCAGCGCGTTTTGCCCGTCGGCAGGGTTGAAAAACCGGAAGTTGAACGAGTCCAGCCTCACGCGGCCGGAGCCGCCGGGCGCCGACACGTCGAGGGCCATCTCCATGCCGTTGTCCGGGGATTTGCTTCGCTCCAGGGCATACGAAAAGCGCGGCACCGACAGCCGGGCCTGAAGTTTCATGTCGTCGGAGCGCTTAAGCGCGGAGAAGGCCAGCCGGGCCGACGGCAGAGCCGCCTCCGCGCCCGGAACTTTAAAGGAAACGCCTCGCAGCGCAAGCTCGCCCTTTAGGTCCATGGACGAGGCGCTCCCCCTTACGGTCAGGGGATATAGAGAGACGAGGCCTCCGAATCGGGTCGCTTTGTCGCCGGTCAACGCGCTGTAGTAGGGATACAGCTCGTCAAGCGAGATCGCGCTTTGCGTCATCCGTATATCGATCTCCTGCCTGCCCGTCACCTCGCGCACCGTACCGGCCATGTTTATCCATACACTGTTCCCAAAGCGAACGCCGAGGGAGTCGAGCCGCAGCACATCCGAGCCGGGGTCGTAGACCATGTCATAGCCTATCATCAGGTTGAGCGGTGAAAGCCGCGAGCGCCTGAAGCGCACCGGCGTGCGCTTCGTTCCCAGGCGGAAGGTGCTGTCGAACGAGCCGGAGGCGTCCCGCGGCTTTTTGAAGTCGAGTTTCCACGAAAGGACCAGCGGCGGGCTGACCTCGACATCCGGGGTGTAAAGGGACACATCGAGCTCTCCCCTGGGATTGAGCGCGATCGACATCCGCTCGAGAAGCGAGACGGCCTTCGTCGATTTCGGAAGCCTTTTAAACGGCGGGACCCTTACATCCGCGCTGAGCCCCAGCCCCTCCAGCGAGGCGTTGATCCCCGTGCCGCGGACGTACATCCTCAAATCCTCGAGAACGAATTTAAACAGGAATTCCACGGAGATCGGAAGCCTTATCTCTTCCGACGGCGCGCCCTCCACGGCCGGCTCCTTTGGCTTCTCCGCCTCGTCTCCGGGCTCCCCGGCCTTCATTAGACGGGCGGCGTTCCAGACGCCGTTCCTTTCCACGAGATAGATGCGCGGGCGGTAAATGCCGATCTCGTTAAAGCGCACGTTTCCGACAAGCATGCCGAAGAAGCCGTAATCCAGCACCAGCCGATCGATCTCCACGAATTTCGTCCTTCCGAACTCCTCGCCGTTGTATATGACGAGATTATGAATGTCGAAGCCGGTATAGGGGTTGAAGCGCCTGACGCTAAGGCTTAGCTCGCCGTTCGATACGGCCCGAAAGGCCCCGGCGGCGATGGATTCCACGCGTCCCGGAGTTAATACCAGCGGGAGCGCCGCCATCACTGCGAGCAGAACCCCGAGGAGCGAAAGCGGCGTCCAAACGAGAAGGACCTTTGCCGCGGTCTTCACCGCACGGGACGAGAGGCCTCTTTTTCTTTTTTCCATTGTCATTTTTTTAATCCATGCCCGGCCCGAAAAGGCCCTTTCAGGCTCCGGCTTCACCGAGTGTAAAAGTGAGATCGTATTGGCAGAAAGGGCCTGTGGCAAGTAAAAATTGGTCGGGCCGGGGCGCGGGCCTGCTCAGTTGAATCCAGTCATCCTGCTTAAAAGCTCCCTCTTGCCTCCGCCCGGCTCGACAAAGGAGGAAACATCGGGGTCCCTCCTGAATCTGAGCACGTTCAGCATGAAGATATCGAGCTTGTTTATTATGCCCGGGGGTAAAAGATTCCCGTCGATCTCCACGGACATCACAGGGTAGTGCCTCTCCCTCGCCCAGGGGGTAAGGATCCCCTCTATCACCCGCCCGATCAGGCAGGCGAAGGGCGAGATATTCACCACCCCGGAATAGCCGTCCATCATGGCCGTCGCCGCAACACCGCTGGAAACGCTGATCTCGGAGTGGAGCTCGTCGCTTACGAAATATTTCTCGGCGTTTTCCATTATACGGTCCATGTCGTGCGGGGTCTCGGGCAAGAGGCCCGTCTTCCTTAGCACGGCTCCCACCCTGTGTTCGACGCGGTGCTTGTACATCGCCTCGATCTTCCATCCGATTAGCTCCCGCATCTCCTTCGAGAAGGGCCTTCTATACCAGGGCACGAGGCCGAGCCGCTTCTGTATCTCGTGGCGCCGCACGTGATCGCAGTAATAAATCCACTCCGTGATGCCGGAGACCTTTCCAATTATACCGGAAGAGCTGAAGTGCTGAATGAGCTCGTCGACCGCGAAATCGTCCCGCCGCACGTATATCTCCCCCACCACAAGCACGCGCGGGCACTCGTCTATGGTGCGCTTTAGAGGTATGCGGGCTATCTCCGCGGCGATTCCGTCCAGCACGGGAAGAACGCCCCTTACGTCCTTCTCGGCCACGCCGATAAGCCGCCGCCATAGCTCGTCGTATTTTTTCATGGCCTCAGCCGGATCGGCCGCGCAGGCGCGCAGGGAGGTCTCCACGTCCTTCATGTAGTCGCTTATGACAAGCCCCCACCAGGCGTGTTTCGAGAAGTCCGGGCCCAGCTCGTTGTAGGAGTTGTCCGAGTCCAGCGTGACGACGACCACGTTGTCCAGGCGAAGATCCTTAAAGAGGTTCTCGTAGAACACGAAGTACTGCCCGGTGCGGCATGGGCCGGTGGTCGTCGGAACGAAAAGCAGGTAGATCTCGTCCTTCCTGTAATCCTTCGAGCCGAAGAAGCGCAGCGCCTCGCCGAGCACCAGGTGCGAGGGGAGGCATTCCTTGCCCGAGGCGTGGTTTCTGGCGAGCTGCAGCGTGGGCACATCGGCGAGCGGCATGGCCTCGGCGCTGATGCCCGCGGAGCGCAGGGAGGCCGCGAGGAGCTCCGTCGAAAGGCGCCCCATGTTGGCCAGGAGGAGCCTTATGCGAGGGTTGTCCTTAAGCGGCATCTTCTCGCCGGTGGATAGTCGTCTTACGTACAGCCCATCCTTCTCAACGACGAAACGAAGCCCGTTGTCGAAGCGCTCGGCCGAGATCTCGGCATACTTGCTCCTATAGCCCTCTATGATGTCGAGGAAGGCCTCCACGCGCGTATCGACCCCCGCGTCCGCGGTGTGCGAATCGAGCTCCAGTATCAGGAAGGGCTTGGTGCCCATATTCCATTTAAGGTAGTGCAGCATGAAGGAGTCCGGGGCGCACGAGAAGTTCGTTATATACGTAACGAAGAGGTTCTCCTCGTTCCGCACAAGGCCGCTCGCCTTCATGTCCTGCTGGCCGTAATACCAGTACATGTTCGCGAAAATGGCCTCGTTCTCGAACGGCAGAATATCGAAGGGGATGACGGTACAGCCGCGCGATGTGAATTTGCGCGGGATGCCCATATTCGCGTCCGGGGTGAACGCGTTGTAGGGCCTGCCTAAAAGCGCTATGACCGGGCGCCCGGACTTTCGGGCCGTATCGAGCGCCTCCCGGCCGAGTTCGGCGGAACGCCCCGCGTATTCGCGCTGCCTTTCGAGCGCTACGCCGAAGGCCGCGCGCACCTCCCTCTCTCCAAAACCAAGCCTTCCGCCAAGCTCGATAAAAGGCTCGAGCGCCTTCTCCTCTCCGTATTTAAAGCTAACGACGGGAGAGAGCACCCGCTCGTCGGGAATCTCCGGGAAGGCCTGGCGGATGTAATAGGGCAGCCCCTGGGTAATGGGGCAGAAGTTCGCGTGGACGTCGTCCTCATAGCTCTCCATGTCCCTGAAGTGCGGGAGGAACAAAAAATCCGGGTTTGCGTCGAACGCCGCCTGTACCGCGCCGTGCGCAATCTCGGCCGGAAAGCAATAGCCGCTCTCCACGCGCGCGATTCCCGCGGGGGATATCTCCGTCGAGAGTACGGCGCGGACGCCGAGCTCGTGGAAGAAATGGGAGTAGAACGGCCATAGGGTGTACACCGAAAAACAACGGGGAATACCCACGGTATGCGCGCAACGCTCGATGAAGGAGGCGGGATCGGGAGCGCATTCGACAAACATCAACTCGTTTCGGCGCTCGATGTAATCGACCACGCCGGACTCGTCGAAGATCTTCTTTTTGCGCATGTTGGCGTACTTGTTGCAGCGCCCGCCGAACATATAGCGGCGGCCGTTTACGACAAGCACCCGGATGGGGCAGTAGTTGTCGCAGGCCTTGCACTGGAACTCGCGCTCGCCAACGATCTCGGTGGCGAGGATCGTATCGAGGTCATAGCTTCCCTTTTCCAGAAAGCCCTCCGACAATTTCTGCTCGGCGAGCAGCCCCACGCCGAAGCATCCCATCAGCTCCGGGTCGGGCGGCACCAGAATGTCCTTATTGAGAAGCATGGCAAACGCAAGCGGAACCGCCTCGTTCTTGGCCACTCCTCCCTGCAGTACGATGCTGTTGCCGACGGTGCGGTTTCCCACCACGCGGTTAAGATAGTTGGAAACGATGGAGGTCACAAGGCCGGCGGTGATGTCCTCCCGCGAGGCGCCCTGCTGTATGGCCTTTCGAATGTCCGAGTTTATGAAGGCCGAGCAGTGCTCCCCAAACTTGAGGGGCCGCTCCGCTGCGAGCGCAACGGGGGCTATCTCGTGCGCGTGCTCTATGCTGAGGTCGCCCCTGCACGACTCCTCCAGGAAGGAGCCGGTCCCCGCAGAGCAGGCCTCGTTCATCGCGTAGTCAATGGGCACCTTGTTTTTCAATAGCACGTATTTTGCGTCCTGACCGCCTATTTCGAAGATGGTGTCGATATCAGGCCGGTAGTAGGTGGTCCCAACGGCGTGCGCTATGATCTCGTTGTACACGGCCGGGGTCTCCAGAAACACGCCCAGAATCTCCCGGGACGAACCCGTGGTCGCCGCGAGGCTTATGCGAATGGGCTGATCGCCTATGTCCTCTACAATCTGTTTCTTGATTTCCACGATGCACCGCTTGAGGGCCTTTACGGGGTCCCCGTGTGTCCGCCCGTAATACGATGCCGTGATCTCCTCGGTTTCCATGTCGATCAGACAGGCCTTTGTCGTAGTGGAACCACCGTCCACTCCCAGGATGTACTCGCGCCCGGCCCGCACCTTCGTCTTGCGCGACGGGACGAAGGTCACGCGGCCCTCCGCCGTTTTAAGGCTCGTAAAGCGCGCAAACCGTACGCCTTGCTCCCGCGTGAGCCCCTCAAGGGGCGGGAGTTCTCCTCCGGTCTTGCGCGCGAGGAGCGCGGCGCCGTATGCCTCGAAAAATGGGGCGATTCCCGGCACCACGAATTCGACATCGGGAAGCTTTTCGGAAAGGAAGCCCACCACGTAGGGATTGCGAGTTACGCCGCCGGTCAGCATCACTCGGCCGCGCTCCATGCGGGCCCTTTTAAGAAAATCCGCCACCTTGATCGCCATGACGTTGCTTAGCGAGAGGATTATATCGCCCTTGGTGGCCTCGCCCTTGTTGAGCCGATGCGTGCAGTCGCTCTTCATAAAGACCGAGCACCGCGAGGAGAGCTTGAAAACACGGCAGTCGGGGCCCAGCCCGTCCACGGCGTCCAGTCCCATGTCCATCCGGCCGAGCTGCTGTTTGAAGAACTCCCCCGTGCCCGAGGCGCACTTGTTACCCGAGAAGCTCGTTATGATCTTCCCACTTTCGTTAATGGTATAAACCACCAGGTCCTCGCCGCCCAGCGAGACGACCGCGTCGACCTCCTCGCCCATGTCGCCAAGCGCCGCTTCGACGCAGAGGGGTTCTATTACGCCTGGAACGTTGAGCAGATAGCGGCCCTCCGTACCCGTAGCGAGCGCCGCAACCCCTTTCGGAACCCCCCTGGACGAGAGTATGCGCGTGAGTGCGCCCAGAAAATTGCCCTCATGGGGCACCACCTCGCTCCAGAGGATTTCATCTCCGTCCAGCAGGACGGCCTTGACGTTTGATGAGCCTATGTTGATGCCTAACGTACGCATGAGAATCCCTCCACGATGATGCCATGGGTATATGCAAATATTTTAAAAACTGTCTATTATTTTTTATTCGTCTTGGGCGCGAAAAAAGTTATCCCGGACCGAGCGGACCCTCGAGAGCGCGTCCTCCCCGGCCACGATCTCCCCCGAAAGCGACAGCAGAATGTCGGCTATGCGCCTTTGCTCCTCCAATGGAGGAAGCTGAATCATGAGACGCCTTAGAAGCTCCAGGTCTATCGCCATCTCGCCGGAACCGGCGTTCAGCGTGTAGAGCACCCCCGACTGAAAATAGGAATGCAGAACATTATTGAGATAAAAGGGTTCACAAATCCCGGTATCCACCGATAGCCTCACGCAGCCCGGCCCGAGAATGCCCCCCTTAAAAAAGACCGGCATGATCGCCGAGGCGCCCGCATACTCGCCCTTTACCGCCATGACGATGTCGGAGCCGCCGACGGCGAACTCGGCAAGCGCATCCGCCCTGTCCCTATCTATCGAGCCGCAGCGATTTTCAAGCAGGCGCAGAGAGCCGACGCACTCCGGAACGATAACCGGCACGGCGTCCGTTCCGTTTCCGGAATCCGGAATCGATGCCGGGCCCTCGACGAACCTCCGTCCGGCAAGTACTTCCTGGAGCGGCACGACACGCCACGAATCCGGTATTCGCCCAGTCGGGCCGTCCTTGAACCGCGCGTGCCCTATCCCGTCGGTGAGCAGGCGTTCCATCAGCCGGTGCTTGAACTCGAATATGCGCCCGATGAGCTCCTCGATGGATTGGGCCGCGATCTTCGCGGCCTCGATCACCTCTCCGGCGTCAAGGACCGGCTCATCTTCAATGTCGATCGTTTCGTCTTCCATTTATCGCCTTCCGGCATTATGCTGTACAACGCATCCGGTTAATTCTACACTGGCGATCGCCGGCGTCAAGAGATTTCCCCGGGGTTTTATGCTTGATTACACGCCCGGCGCGGCCCAAACTGCGCGGCGGCGCGTATAATGACCAATGGGACTTCGCGCTTTCCATTTTAGGCGCCGTACGCCCGAAATCGAGCGACGAACTTACTAACTCGCGCCGCCTGGACCATACGGCCCTGTGCGGCCGCCTGTCAGGAACCCAGGGGCCGGCGCCGGCGCGAAACCCCAATAAAAGTGGAGACAAACACCATGATCCAGGTCCCCGGGCGTGCGGTCTTCTGCGACTTCGACGGCACGATTACCTCCGAGGAAAGCTTTCTCGGGATGTTCAGCCGCTTCGCCCCCAAAGTATTTCAGGAGATCGGTCCGGAGATGAGGGCCCTTCGCATGACCATCCGCGAGGGCGTTCGCCGCATCGTCGATTCCATACCTTCGGAGCGCTACCGGGAGATACTCGAATATGTCCAGACCATCCCCATCCGTCCGGGCCTTGTGGAGCTGATAGATTATCTCGATATCAAGGGCGTACCGTTCATAGTGATCTCCGGCGGCCTGCGGGGCATGGTGGAGTCGCGGCTGGGTGATCTTAAAAGGCGCGTGCACGCCATACACGCGCCCGATGTAGACACAACCGGGGAACGCCTCCGCGTTTATTCGGATTTCGAGCGGGGGAGCGAGCTTATGGCCAAGGCCGGGGTAATCGAGCGCTACGCTCCGGCCGAATCCGTCTGCATAGGAGACGGCCCAACCGATCTCTCCATGGCCGAGGCCTCCGACCTGGTCTTCGCCCGCGACGGCCTGGCGGAATTCCTGAACCAAATGAAGAAGCCATATCTGCCGTGGAATGATTTTTACGACGTTCGCGACGCGCTTTTGATGCGCTGGGAATAGGCCGTACGCCGCCGAAAAAAACCTTGCCAGTCCGCCGAATCGTGATAGCATCGTCCGCCGCGTCGAACCTTTATCCTGGAGACATCCGAATGGAATCCACCGCATCGCAGCGAGCGGCGCTCGTCATAGCGACCCTTGCCGCCTTCATAACGCCCTTTATGAGCTCGGCCGTAAATATTGCCCTGCCCGCAATCGGCTCGGAGTTCGCAATCGACGCCGTGCTCCTAAACTGGATCTCCACCGCCTTCATACTGGCTTCGGCCATGTCCCTGGTCCCCATGGGGCGCCTGGCCGACATGCGCGGCAGGAAGCGCGTCTTCATGATCGGAATGGCCGTCTATACGGCGGCCTCTATAGCCGGACCATGCGTGTCCACGGCTCATGCGCTTATAATTTGCCGAGTGGTCCAGGGGATCGGCGGCGCCATGACCTTCGGAACGGGAATGCCAATTCTCATATCCGTCTTTCCCCCCAAAAGCCGCGGCCGGGTGCTCGGCATCAACGTCGCCGCCGTATATCTCGGGCTCTCCATGGGCCCATTTCTTGGCGGTCTCATCACCCACTATCTCGGCTGGCGCTTCATCTTCCTCGCAACCGTTCCTCTTGGTATCGCCATATTGATACTCGTGCCCATCTATTTGAAGGGTGAATGGGCGGAGGCCAGGGGCGAGCGTTTCGACCTGGCCGGTTCGGTCGTGTACGCGGCGGGCCTCGCCGCGCTTATTTACGGCTTCTCGCGCCTGCCGTCCGCCGAGGGAACCGTTCTTTCGCTTTCCGGCGCCGTTGCCCTCTTTGTATTTTACAGGATGGAGCTCGCCGCCGAATCGCCCGTCATGAACATGGCGCTTTTCCGGGACAACACGGTCTTCGCCATGTCCAACCTGGCCGCGCTCATAAATTACAGCGCGACCTTCGCTTCGGGTTTTCTCCTGAGCCTTTATCTGCAATACATCAAGGCCATGCCCCCGGAAAACGCCGGCATGATACTCGTCTCGCAACCTGTGGTCATGGCCCTCCTCTCGCCGATCGCCGGAAACCTCTCCGACCGGATCGAGCCGCGTATCGTCGCCTCCGTCGGCATGGCCCTTACCACCCTGGGGCTTTCTCTCTTCATGCTCCTCGACATGGGCACACCGCTCGGAATCATCATCGCCGGACTTGCCGTCATCGGCCTCGGCCTCGCCCTCTTCTCCTCGCCGAACACCAACGCCGTCATGAGCTCGGTCGAGAGCCGCCATTACGGCATCGCCTCCGGCACGCTGGGAACCATGCGCCAGACAGGGCAGATGCTCAGCATGGGGATCGCAATGCTCATCTTCGCCATGGTTATGGGAAGGATCCCAATTACCCCGGAGCACTACGGACAGTTTATCACCAGCGCCCGCATCGCCTTCGCCATCTTTACCGCCCTGTGCTTTGCCGGAATCTTCATGTCGCTCGCGCGCGGGCGGGTCCGCTGATTTGTCGCGAAAGCGCGGGCCCGGACCGTGCGAATTAGCCGTATCCCCTCGAAATTTATATTGACGAAAATAATTTGATTGTATACATATAACATCATTCGCCGGGATAAAAAGGTGGCCCCGGTTTCCAGCGCCGCGAGGCGCCCTGTATTGATTCCGGAAAAGCCGAAGCATAACCGTGCAGGGATAAAAAACCTTTCCCGGGCGATTTCGACACAGATAAGCGGGGAGACCGAAATATACGTCACCGGACCGACAATCAGGGCAAAGGAGGCGCCATGAGCTCGCCAGGCAAACTGCAAGCCTTTTTCCTTCATCGTTATTCTTCGGCCTCATATTCAATGCGGAGGAAGTCCCAAACGCTCTTCTTTTTACTCTTGTTCTTGGCAATTCTATTACCAACGCTCGGTTTCTTTATAATTTTTCGCTTCGGAGTCGAGCGGTATTCCCTGTCCTTAGTGCTAATAATTTTCATTTTTACAGCGGTTTCCATTGCGCTGGTTTTCCTTAAAAATGGCCGTTACAATTTCGCCGCGAACATCCTGCTCTTCGTCATCTCCATAGGCCTTACCTTCAACCTCTTGTCTAAATTGATAAAGGACCCGCAGAACGGCTATACCACCTATATTTATTTGATGGGATCCGCCCTGGTGATGGCCTCCCTGTTCTGCGAAAAATGGATCAATACATTATTTTTTGTTCTCTTTATAACGGCGGATATCGTCTTTTTCATACTGGTCAGGGACCGCCTTGATCCAATAAGCCTTTCAGCGGCGAATGTCGGCGTAGTCATAAGCGCCATATCCCTAATCATCATCTACGCCCTCTCCAGGCTTATCCTTTCAATCATCGAGGGGGCCCTTAAAGAATCAGAAGAAGATAAAAATGAAATCGAGGACCAGTATCGCCGGATTTCCGGCCTTCTCGCCTCGGTGAACGATTCGGCCGCCGAGCTGGCCGAATCGGCCCGGGAGCTCTCCTCGGCCTCCATGAGCTTCTCCGACAACTCCCAGAGCCAGGCCTCCGCCGCGGAGGAGATTATGGCCAGCATCGAGGAGATGTCGGCGAGCAGCGATACGATCGCCGACGGGGCCGACAAGCAGGTGGGGAACCTGGACGAGCTCATCATCAAACTCGGCAGGCTTTCCGGCACGATGCGGGAGATGAGCGAAAAGATAAAGGCCACCAGGGGCACCGCCGGCAACATCTCCTCTCTCGCCAAATCCGGCGAGGCGACGATAAATTCCATGAGCGACGGAATGGGCAAGATCGGGGAGAGCTCGGGCAAGATGACCGACATCATAGGAATAATAAACGACATCTCCGACAAGATAAACCTTCTATCCCTCAATGCGGCAATAGAGGCGGCGCGGGCCGGCGAGGCCGGCAGGGGGTTCGCCGTCGTCGCCGACGAGGTGTCCAAGCTCGCCGATCAGACGGCGTCGAGCCTCAAGGAAATCGACGCCCTTATCAAGCTCAACACGGAGGAGATCGGCAGGGGCGCCATAAACATTGAAACTTCGGTAAAAATGATCCGGGACATCATAAAGGGCGTAAACGATATCGACGGAATGATAAACGATATCGCCCGGTTCATGGAGTCGCAGGAGGCCATTAACGGCGAGGTCAACGCCGACGCCGGGCTCGTAAGAGGCCGCTCCGACGAGATCCGGGTATCCACCGAGGAGCAGAAGTCCGCGGCCTCCGAGATCGCACGCTCCATCGCCTCCGTCAACGAGATCACCCAGAAGAACTCCCTTGAGGCGGACAATCTGCTTTCTCATTCCAACCATGTAAAGGACATGGCGGCCCGGCTTAGCGAGCAGGTCCGCTCGGTCAAAACATGACGCCCGCGGCATGACGCGCGCCAACCGTAAATAGGCATGGCCCCGCGACCCTCGAGCATGGATCTCTCGCGCGCAAATGGCTTGACACGACCGTTTGCGCCCCGATTAACTGGCACGATAATCCCGGCGGCCCGCGCTCGGCCTTCTTCTTAATCCATCCGGCTCGTGGCCGCACTACGCTCGTAGGCTATGATCAAAGAGTACTGGATCTACATGCTCGAATGCGACAACGGTTCCCTCTATACCGGATACACGACCGATATGAATCGCAGAATTAGGGAGCATGTGGATAAAAACCGGGGGGCAAAATTCACCTCGGGCTTCAGGCCCATCGCTACGGCCGCGTGCTGGAGGCTTCTCGGAACGCGCTCCGAGGCGCTAAAGGTGGAGGCCTTCATAAAGTCCATGAGCAGAAAGGAGAAGGATGAGCTCATCAAAAAGCCCCGCACACTTGCCTCGAAGACGGCCGCCGTACTGCCGGGAGTAAAGCTTTACGTCCATAAACTCGACAAAAAGGACCGAGCGAATAAGATCTTGCAAAACGCATCGCCGGAACATAGATGACGCACATCACGGCCCGGTGAGTGAACAAGCGGAGGAACGCCAATGAATGTAGATACGTCCAACATGCGCCGGGTGCTCGTCGATTTTCCCGGACAGTGCGCCGAGGCCCTTAGCATAGGCGAAAAACACTCCGTTAGCGGAAACTACTCCAAAATACTCGTACTCGGGATGGGCGGCTCCGCGATAGGGGGCGCCATAATACGGGCCCTGCTGCACGAAGGCCCCGTTCCTGTCTTCACCTCCAGGGACTACGACATCCCCGGATTTATAGGGGCCGATACGCTCGCTCTGGCGGTAAGCTATTCGGGCAACACGGAGGAGACGCTCTCCGCGCTCGAAAAGGCCCGGGCGGCAGGCGCCTCGACCGTAGCCGTCACCTCGGGGGGCGAGATCGCGTCAAAGGCCGACAAAACGCTGCTTGTGCCGGGCGGCCTTCAGCCCCGCTGCGCCGTTGGCTACCTGCTCCTTCCGGCGCTTCGGCTTCTGGCCAACTCCGGCCTTGCGCCTTTTGGGGAAAAGGATTTTTCGGACATGATGGATACGCTCGCCGATACCGCCTCCTACGAGCGGGAGGGGAAGGCCCTCGCCGGGAGGCTGTACGGCCGCGTCCCGGTCATCCATACCTCCGAGCGGACGGCTCCGGCCGGTTACCGCCTCAAGTGCCAGATAAACGAGAACGCCAAACACCCCGCCTATCACCACGTCTACCCGGAGCTATGCCACAACGAACTCGTGGGTTTTGCCGGCATGGAGCGCGAGCGCTTCATAGTGGTGACTATGCGCGATTCGGGTGACCACGAGCGGGTCGCGCGCCGCATGGACGTCTGCGCCGGGCTTTTCGGTGAAACCGTCGACGTCGTCGAAATCGCGTCGCGCGGAGAGGGCCCCCTCGCTCGCATGATGTCGCTCATATATCTTGGCGACTGGGCCTCGTACGAACTCGCCCTTCTTAAAAAGATCGACCCCACGCCGGTGACGCTCATCGAGGCTTTAAAGAAGACGCTAAAGGGATAGCGCCCCGGCGGAATCCCGGGGCGGGGGGCAAAACTCGGGAGGAGGACAGGCGGCGCGCACCCTTCAGCCTATAACTGATAAAAGAATATCTTCGTCGGGTTCCCGTCGTTGTCCACGGCGTCCTCCATGTAGTGCCAGCCGCGGTTTCCGTAATAGAGCGCGAGGTCCAATCCATCCTCGCGGCCCAGGAAGAGGTATAGCTCCGGATAGCCGAGCTCGCGCGCCCTTTCTATGGCGGCGCCCACCAGCGCCTCCGCAATTCCGCGGCGGCGAAACTCCGGCGTCACGTAAAGCGAGGCGAGCCATGGGTTGAGGTCCTTTCGCGACCACAGGTCGTCGTTTTTAAGCGAGACCATCCCGACCGGCATATCCTCCTCTATTGCGACAAATGCCGCCGGCACACTCCTGCCGGCGGCGCGCTGGCGGTAGGCCTTTATTATCAGGTCGTAGCCTATGGGGCGGCTTCGGTACCACAGGTTGTACGACCAGTAGGCCAGCACCGGTGCGTAGTCGGGACATTCGGAGAGCGGCAGAATCAGAGGCATGGCCTCACCTCTTGAGGCCCAGAATTCCTCCCGGGTTCATAATGCCTCGGGGGTCCAGGTAATCCTTTATGGCCAGAACGAGGTCGTGGGCCGTGTCGCCCAGCTCCGAACGCATCCAGGGCCCCATCATCCTCCCCACGCCGTGGTGGTGCGACAGCGAGCCGCCGCTTGCGTGGATGGTGTCCACCAGGCCCCTGTGGTAGCGCGTGAAGTCTTCGATGTCCTTGCCTTTCCTTATCGGCGAGAGAAAGGTGAAGTACAAATTGGCCCCGTTCTCGTAGACGTGCGAGATGTGCACCATGCAGACGGTGTTGGCTCGCGCCTTGAGGTACGAACGGGTCGCATTCCACACCTTAAGCAGGTTCTCCCAGCTTACCGCCGTCTCGAGCGTATCGGTCATAATTCCGAGGTCCATCAGCGGGTCGCGCAGGTACGCGCTCGAATAGCGCTGCTCGAGCCACTTTTTGGTCGGCCCCGCGCCGAGGGAAAGGGCGCCTTGTTTCTTCGCGATGGATTTGATCTTACGGGCGACGAGCTTCGCATAATCGGCGTCACCCTCCACGGAGACGAACATCAGGCAGCGCTTGAGCGGCCTGTATCCTAAGAGCCTTAGCGCCCAGTCCGCGGCCGAGCCGTTCATGCCCTTCATGGCAAAGGCCACGTCGGTCTCCTCCGGGTCGGAGATGCGGAACAGGTGCGGCTTTCCAAACTCCCCCTGCATCGATTTTCGCATTGCGGTCACGGCCGACTCGAAATCCCTGAAAAGAAACGAGGCGTGGACCGTATTGCCCGGGCTGAAGGAGCGGATCTTCATCGTAAGCTCGGTCACCACGCCGAAGGCCCCCTCCGAGCCCATTATGATCTGGTCCATGTCGGGGCCTATGGCCGCGGCGGGATAGTCCCTGGTAACGATGACGCCCCGAGGCGTTACCATGCGCATGGAGAGCACCATGTCCTCGATTTTGCCGTATCCGGTGGACGCCTGACCCGCCCCCCGGGTGACCGCCCATCCGCCCACGGTGGAGTATTCGAACGACTGCGGGAAATGCCCGCAGGTGTAGCCGGAGCCGTAATTATTCAGGTGCTTTTCGAGCGCCGGGCCGAAGATTCCGGGCTGCACGGTGACGCTCGAGTTCTCCTCATTCACCCGAACAACCCTGTCCATGTGCCTCGTGAGGTCGAGCGATATGCCTCCCCTGGGGGCCTCTACCCCGCGCGTCACTGACGAGTGGCCGCCGAAGGGCGTGATGGCGATTTTTTTATCGTTGCACAGCCTTACGATTTTCACTACATCGTCCTCGCTCCGAGGATACACCACCGCGTCCGGCGGGTTCTCGACAATACCCATGCGCAGCTTCAGAAGGTCCAGGTAGAACTTGCCGTATGAGTGGTATGCTCGCTCGAAGTCGCCGGTGGACAGATTGGCCTCGCCGACTATTCTTTTAAGCGACGACAGCACCGCCGGGGACAGCCTGCACCTCTTCGAAAGCCTTACGTCCTCCTCGCCGGGCATGTAGCGCGAGCCGAGATCCTTCTCCGTCAGATTGAAGGACTTGGCGATATATTCCAGCGTGCCGTGGGCGATTATCTCTTCGTGGTTCGGGTCGCCCCATTTAAATATGCTTCGGTAGTTCTTCCGGTTCATCACTCCCCCTCCTGTATCTCGAATCATTTGGGAACCTCGAGCGCCCTTTTCGCCGCCGCGAGCTCCTTTTTAACACGCGCCTCGTTCCATTTCAACTCATTCGCGGCGATTCTCGCCACCTTCCTCAATACGGCCTCCCCGGGATTTCCAAGCGTTCCAAGCCCGGTGCGGCGCATGAGGATATCTATGAGAGTCTTCGCCATCTCCTCGCGCACCGCGTACACGACCTGGGCCCCTATCTCTCCGTCGGCGTCAAGAGTCGCGGCGAGCGAGCGATCCGCGCGCGCGATCGAAAGCACCCTCGCATACTCCGTGCCGTAGTGCATGGCCAGGAAGCGCACCGTCCTTTCGTTAAAATCGGCGTTGCAGCCCACCGCCTCCGCCAGAAAGCGCTCCATGTCATCTATCTCGCACCCGGCCAGGTATTCGTTGTCGGTGCGCGATGGCGGGAGGGTCTTCTTGAGCTTCACCTGCACCATCTTGAGCACATTGACAGCCAGATTCCGGCTGGTGGTCCACTTGCCCCCCTCCACGGTGATGAGCCCCTCCAGACCGTCCAGCGCGTTATTGTAGATCTCGTATCTTCGGGAGCTCGTGTAGGTGCCCTCGGTCTGATCGTCCACAAGGGGCCGGAGTCCCCCGTAGGCGAAGAGCACGTCCTTTAACGACAGCTTGCCGTCGCCGAAGGACCGGTTGATCTCGGATAGAAATTCCTCTATGCTCTCGCGCGTCACCCGGTAATTGTCCGGGTCGCCCTGGTACTCCCTGTCGGTGGTGCCGATAAGCGAATGCCCCCTCCACGGGATTATGAAGAAATGCCTGCCGCCGGGCGTCATCATCGTTACGGCCCTATCGCTCAGGCTCCTCGTAATCACATGTATGCCCTCCGAACGACGGATCTGGTGAAGCCCCTTGCCGTTGTCCGAGGAGTTCAGGATGATGTCCGCCCATGGGCCGGCGCAGTTTATGGTAAGCTCGCCGCGCAGCTCGACCGTCCTGTTTTTTATCAGATCGCGCACCTTTACGCCGGCGATCCTTCCGTCGCCGTCGTGCACGAAGCCCTCCGCCCTGGCGTAATTCGCCGCCTTCGCCCCGTACTTCAACGCCGACTTGATGAACGCAAGGGTGAAGCGTTCGGGTGAAATGCTCTGGCTGTCATAGTACATGGATGAGCCGGTAAGCTTGTCCGCCTTTACGCCGGGCGCCATGGTGAGGGTCTTTTTGCGCGAGAAGGTCGAATGGTTCGGTATGCGCTTGCTCCTGTCCCAGGTCCATTTCTTGTCGAACGCGAGAATGTCGTAGGTGATAAGGCCGAGCTTCAGCACGTATTTGTTGTTCTTTAGCTTGTCGTAATTCGGCACCATGAAGGGGATGGGATAAACGAAATTGGGCGCGATATTGGAAAGGATTCGCCGCTCCCTGAGGGACTCGCGCACCAGCCCGTATTCCAGGTAATACAGGTATCGCAGACCCCCGTGAATAAGCTTCGAGTTCGCCGAGGAGGTCGCCCAGCCGAAGTCGTTTTTTTCGACCAGGGCGACCTTCAGGCCGCGCGAGGCGGCGTCGTAGGCGACTGCGGCCCCCGTAATCCCTCCCCCGATGATGACGATATCGAAAACTTCCCCCTTATGCTTTTCGATGAAGCGTTCCATCGCCTACCTCCTTTTCGCGCCTCGAGCGCCGTAGTGCTTTTTATAAAAATCGAAAATCTTCCTCTCCGTATAGGCCAGCACATCCTCCATGATTCTCCGCGCCTCACGCTCCCCGCGCGCGGCAATGGCTTTGTAAATATCGCGATGGAAGCGCGCGGAGCGGCGCCGGTTTTCCGGGTCTCCGAAGTACAGGTAGCCGTGGTCGCGGAAGAGACTGTTGAAGAAATTCAATACGAAGATGTACAAAAGGTTCCCGCTCGCGCGGGCGATCAGATGGTGAACGGCCAGGTCGCGCTCGAGCATGTCATCTTCCCCATCGGCAAGGGCTATCGCTTTAAGCGCTTCGAGCTGTTCTTCGGTGCGGTTTTTCGCGGCGTGCGCGGCCATTTCGGGGGCAAGGAGCCTTCTTATGGAGAGGGTATCGGCGAGAATCCCCCTGTCGAAGACCTCGTCCAGATAGATTATCGCCTGGAAAAGCTCGAGGTTTCCGCTTTCCAGGTAGTTCTTTACGTAGATACCGTCGCCGTGCCGTATCTCGACGAGGCCCATAACCTCGAGTTTTTTAAGCGCCTCGCGGAGGGTGGCCCGGTTTACCCGAAGGTTCGAGGCTATCTCGCGCTCGGCCGGAAGCCGTTCACCGGGCTTGAAATGCCCTTCGACTATCCTTCCGATCATCTGGTTTACGATCTCCTCGTGAAGACGGCTTCGCGTAACCGGATCGAGTTTTCTGGCGGGCATAGTCATGGCGTCCCTCTGGATTAGTGGTCGAGTGGTCCGACCAATAACAATTTAGCCCTCATCCCCGAAGCGGTCAAGATTTTTTAAGGCTTTCCCCAAAAAACCGGAGGGAGGGCCGCGGAAATCGCCGGGGCTCGAACGGGCTTCGCCCTGGAGGATGCCCTGGATGAAGACAAAGGGACGTTACGCCCGTACCGGAGTGGACCGCTCCGGCACGGGGCAGGCGCCAATCAGACGCCCACAAAGCTCTCGAGCGGCATGCGCGGACTGACCGGCCCCGGATAGCTTTTTACGTAACCGAGCCGCAAAATCATCGCGATTCTTTTAACACCGATTCTCGAGGCGATCTCTTCCCTCCACGGCGACTCCTGAAGCGCCTGCGTCATCGGATGTACCGCCATGGACTTTTCGCGCAACAGGAGGCCCATGCGCTGAAAGGCCCTGCCGGCGTCGATAAGCGCCCCCGGGCCGCTTCCGTCCGCCGCAAGCACGAGCCATCCGGCGCAGTTTTCCACCTGTTTTCGCGCCATCGCCATCCCCTGCTCGCGGAAACTCTTCGTCAGCACCGATTGCCTGTTAAAGAAGGTCCCCACGTACCATCCGGCAATGCCCGTTATCTCCATGGAGGCCGGAGTTAGGCCGTTCATGTGCCTGCTCTGTTCCTCCTTCGACCAGCGTATCCAATCCGCCAGCTCCTCCTGCGCCTCGTCCCTCCAGGCCTGTGCCCTGTTCGCCTCCAGCGTCGCCTCCGAAAGGTACCTCCCCATGGGAGTGGGCCGCGGGAAATACAGGAACCGCGCGTCCGATCCCGTCACTTCCGCAAGCTCGGCCGTACCGATCTCGCGCGTCATGAGGCCGTTTCGCACCGTGCGGCGCATGCGGATTCGCGCTGCCGGAAAGTCGAGCGCCGTACCGCGGCCTATTTGCGCCTCCACGAGCTCCGTATCATGGGGCCCTTTTCCTTTTAGTCGATACTCGAACCTGCGACCGTATATACCGGCGGCAACGGCCAGGTTCTCAATAAACGCCCCCATGGATATCATTATATCGTGATTTTCCGGATCGACGGCCGGAAGCCAGCGGGAGCGCTCGGTCCCAATGCTCCACACGCCCGGGCGGTCCACCCGAACGGTCCACGGCTGCGTGTTGTGCCCGCTCGGGGCGCAGGACGCGAGATCGAGCATCGCGCGCTCCTCCCTGCCCAAAAACCTCATGGCCGCGCCCCGCCCCTTGGCCCCCTCTTTTAACCCCCGCCCTTCCGACGCAAACGCCTGGACAAAACGCGGAAGGGAGGCCGCCAGCATCGCGCCCCCCGCAGCGGACAAAAAGCCCCTTCTTGTCGTATTCATGTCCATAACCTCATTGAAATAATTAGAGGGAACCCCTAAAATTTAATTTTTGAAGCTCCCATGTTTTATAACTACTGGCATACTCAGGACCTAGGTTTTCTCGCCCGCCGAAGGCGGGCGGAAAGGCCTAATTATTCGAGAATTCCTATAGAGTATATGCTCTAAATTTAGATATAGAGTTTATACTCTAATCGTCAAGAAATAATTAATTTTTTATCTATTTTTTAAAGAAATAATACGGCGCGCCATCCTTCAGGCATTGGACCGGGTACGGGGCGGTATATATTTTCCTTTCAATTTCTATGACTTCCGGTCAATATTTTCGTTAGAATACCCGCCGCGACATGGCGCATGAACCTGTTAGGGGAAAGGACATGAGACCATATTATATCCCGGTACGCCTTCTTTTAATCTGCCTGATAAGCGCGGTTTTCTCCACGCCCTTTCTTGGGGCCTTCATACCGCCGCTTATCGGACACGTAAACGACACGGCAGGCATGTTTTCGGAGCCTGTTCGGGCCGAGGTGGAGAGGCTGCTCGCAAAGCACGAAAGTCGGACAACCAACCAGGTGGTGGTGGTAACGGTCCCCTCCCTTGAGGGTGAAATCTTAGAGGAGTATTCCATCCGCCTGGCCGAGACCTGGAAGATTGGGCAGAAAGGCAAGGACAACGGGGTGATACTGCTTTTTTCGAGGGACGACCGAAAGCTTCGAATAGAGGTGGGCTATGGGCTCGAGGGCACCCTTACGGACCTCATGGCCGGGCGGATTATCCGCAACAATATTGTACCTCACTTTAAGGACGGCCGCTTCGACGATGGCTTGCGATCTGGAGTGAATGGTATACTGCGCATTCTGGATACGAAAAATACCGGTGATGATCTCTATAACGAACCGGCCCAGTCCTCAGAAACCGATAATAGCCTCTCGCATAAAATATTCAAATACCTCTCCCTTATTTTCTTTGTGGCATTTTTAGGAATAACCGCTCTGGGCATCCTCTATTTTTTTATCAGCATGGCCTTTTTCCATACGGGTGTCATAGGCTGGATTAATTTCGTTCTTCTGGGCCCGGTATTTTTTATGGTCATCTTTTTGCCCATTCTTTCCGTCCTGGAAACCTCGGATTTTGCCGTAGGATATTCCATTGCAGCCGGAGTTTTAATCGCGGCGCTGCTTATCGGTTTAAAGATCTTCTTTCTATACACCCGCCGGGGACAGGATATAGCCGAAGAATTACAAATCGATTTATCCGGCGATTCCGGCGGCGGGTCCTCCTACAGTTCTTCCTCTTCGGGCGGCTCGTCCGGATACAGCGGCGGCGGAGGCAGCTTCGGAGGAGGAGGGGCGTCGGGTTCGTGGTGAGGGGATGATTCATCCCGCCAGGCGGCCGCCAACCTCAAGCCGAACCATCATCCACAAGGGGCTACAGCTCCTTGTTCTGTGGGAAGGGGCTGTTCGTTTATTATTCACGTTAAGCAGCGACACAGGATGGCTCGGCTATGCGCTTTTTAAAGTACTCCAAGCTGCCGGAAGTTTTTCCAAACTCATCCCCCCGGCCCCCTTCTCTTCGAGCAAGAGAAGGGGGAGTTCAGATATTAGGCTTTCAGGAAATATCCGATACCAGGCCTGCAATAGCGGATCCAGTTAATATTGATCCCTGATGTGCCACTGCTATTTCTTGTGGATCATGGCACGATACCCCCTCTCTTTCGTTCAAAGAGAGGGGGTTAGGGGGTGAGTTCGAAAAGCTTTCTTTCGTTCCACCAGGCAAACCGCCATCAAAAAATATTTGTATATGAGTTGAACCTATAATATGCTAATAACATCAGCTACGAGAACTGAAGGGCAGAAAATCAATCTTAGTGGGTGAGAGCAACCGAAAACCCGTGAGGGGAACCGATTACTAAATGAAATGCCTCCGACTATTAAACAACATGATCCAAACATCCCAGGGAGAACAGGTATGAGATTCCACCGTATCTCGGCATATAATTTCATCACCCTCCTGATACTCGCCCTTTCGGGATCAGAGCTCTTTTCCGCCCCTATACCTCTCCTCAAAGCTCGTGTGAACGACACGGCGGGCATGTTTTCGGAATCCGTAAAGGCCGAGGTGGAGAGGCTGCTCGCAAAGCACGAAAGTCGGACATCCAACCAGGTGGTGGTTGCTACTGTCCCCTCCCTTGAGGGAGAAAACCTGGAGGAGTATTCCATCCGCCTGGCCGAGGCCTGGAAGATTGGGCAGAAAGGAAAGGACAACGGAGTCATCCTCCTTTTTTCGCGGGACGACCGGAAGCTTCGAATCGAGGTGGGCTATGGGCTCGAGGGCACGCTTACGGACCTCATGGCCGGGCGGATTATCCGCAACAATATTGTACCTCACTTTAAGGACGGCCGCTTCGACGATGGTTTGAGGTCCGGAGTGAATGGTGTACTTCAAGTTCTAAATGGTGAAGTCAAAGCAGACGTCCCCGTTAAAACTGAGCTAAAGTCGAGAAAAGGCTTCGGCTATTACATAAAACTCGTTTTTCAATACTTCTTCATCGCAGTCGGAATCGGGATTGCTATACTTTTCCTTGGTTCGTTCTTTATCTTTTTTATCAACCTGATGTTTTTTCAAACCGGCGCCGTAGGATGGGTTACATTCGCTTTAACGTCCCTCATGTTTTTCCTTCCGTTGATGATGATGCCCGTAGTTTCTGCGCTGCAGTATATAGGTTGCTGCGAGGTGTGCCTAATACCGGGGATATCGGTTACCGCCGCCCTGCTTATCGGCCTTAAAATATTTTTCTTAGTGACACCGTTCGGCAAGCGAATCGCCGATAGGTTTCGCTTGGACCTGTCCGCCGGCTCAGGAGGCGGCTCCGGCAGCGGTTACTCCTACAGTTCTTCTTCGTCCTCCTGGAGCTCCAGCAGCTCATCGAGCTACAGCGGCGGCGGAGGCAGCTTCGGAGGAGGAGGGGCTTCGGGTTCGTGGTGAGGGGCTACATTATCCGCAGAGTGCAACATAACAATAAGGGACTACAGACCCTTGCTCTGAAATGAAATATTCATCTTTGTAAAAGCAATGGCCGCTTCGCGGTGCAATTCAGGAGAAATCCTTAAATTAAATTTTCCGGAATAAGGCTTTTCAGGCTCGACCCCTTCTTCTTTACACCATTTAATATAATCGTCGATCGAATCTTTAAACGCTTTCTCAATCTCTTTCACCGAAGTCCCCTGGAACGTAATGACGTCTCTCGTATTTATTACGTCTCCGTGAAAAATCTTCGCATCTGGATAATAGTTTACCACTCCAATATAACCTTTATATTCCATCATGGCTTTATACCCGCATTTTTTAAAAATCGTTTCATCGACGTGACCGCTCCTTTGCCTGTTCCATTTTTAGCGTATATCTGCCTTTATATACGTTTTGTCTTCACTTCTGGCATTATTATGTACTTGGCCTTAAAACTTATTGAAATTTGAAGTCCTAACTGTTGTATTTAAGAAACACGCCGGGTGTTACTCCGACTATTTTACGGAAGTACCTGCTGAAGTGGCCCTGGTCCGATCAATCAAAACCGCATCACACCAACCCCCCACTCACACATAAACCTCGCGCGGCTTGCTCCCCTGCTGGGCGCTGATATAGCCGCGGTCCTCCATGAGCTCGATGATGCGGGCCGCCCGGTTATAGCCGATTGAAAGGCGCCTCTGCAGGTACGAGGCCGAGGCCTTCTTGGTCTCCTCCACTATCTTGAGCGCCTCGACGAAGAGCTCGTCGTCCTCGCCGTCATCCTCGCCGGAGAGCTCCTCCTCGAAGATGCTCGCGTCGATATCGATGTAGTCGGGATTCCCGAGCGAGCGCAGGTGCTGCACCACCGTCTGTATTTCGTCCTCGGAGATGTAGGCCCCCTGTATGCGCACAGGGAAGGAGCTCATGGGCGACTGGTAGAGCATGTCCCCTTTGCCCAAAAGTTTCTCCGCGCCGTTCTGGTCGATTATAGTGCGCGAATCGGTCTTCTGCGCCACCTGAAAGGCTATGCGCGCCGGAAAGTTCGCCTTGATGATGCCGGTAATAACGTCAACCGAAGGCCGCTGCGTTGCGAGAACCAGGTGGATGCCCACCGCGCGCGCCTTCTGCGCGATGCGGGTTATAAAGCCCTCTATCTCCTTCTGCGCCACCATCATGAGGTCGGCAAGCTCGTCCATAATGATGACGATATACGGAAGGCGCTCGTAGGCGTCGCCGTAGGCGGCCGCTTTCTGGTTGTAGCGCTCTATATCGCGCGTGTTCATCCGCGAAAGCAGCCGATAGCGCCTCTCCATCTCGTACATGGCCCACTTGAGCGCCTTGGGCGCCACGCCCGGCTCGACTATGACGGGCGTAAGAAGGTGCGGGATGCCGTTGTAAAGCTGCAGCTCCACCATCTTCGGGTCGACTAAGATGAAGCGCACATAGTTCGGATCGTAGTTGTAGATAAGGCTGGTTATAATGGAGTTAACGCATACGGACTTGCCGCTTCCGGTGGCCCCGGCTATTAGAAGGTGCGGAAGCTTCTTAATGTCGAGCGTTACGGGCTTGCCCAGAATGTCCTTGCCCAGGGCCACCTTGAGGCTCCCGTTATGCGACTGGTACTCCCTCGCGGTTATAATGTCGCCAAGGTTCACCATCTCCCTCTTTTTGTTCGGCACCTCGACGCCTATGGCCGATTTGCCGGGAATGGGCGCTACGATGCGCACCCGGGAGCCCGAGAGCGCCATTGCGATGTCGTCCGAAAGCCCCACTATGCGGTTCACCTTGATGCCCGGCGCTATCTGCATCTCGTAAAGCGTAATTACCGGCCCGCGGTTTACGTTTACCACGCGCGACTCTATTCCGAAATCGTTCAGCGTGCCTACGAGAAGCTCGGAATTTTTTATAATCTCGCCCTTCCAGCTCTCCGCGTCCGATGCCGAGGAGGGCTGCAGAAACGCGGCCGGGATGATGTAGTCGCGGTTGATGGATATGCTTTCGAAAACCCGTTCCTCGAGGTCCCCGTCGCCGAAATCGAAGGTCTGCTGGACCTCTCCGGCCCCCTTGCGCGGCCTCTGCTCCCCGTCGCTCCTCGCCGGGCCCTTCGCCCCGCGCCCATCCTCGCTCGACGCGAGCGAGGAGGCCGCCGTCCGATCGGCGTCCTCGTCCTCGGAAAGGCGCCCCGGTATGTCATCATCCTCCGACAATGCGCTCAGGCGAAGCCTGTTGGTCGCGATGCGGCTCCCGTCGTCCGCGTCGGGCGTCCCGGCCTCTTCGGCCTCCAGTCCCGCCGGGGCGCCATCATCACCGACATCCGCCGCCTGTTCCGTTTCAATCGTTTCCCCGGTATGATTGCCCGTCGATGGGCCCTCGTCGCGTAACTCATAGGCATCCGCAGGGATGTACGCGTCATCGTGGTCGGCGGTGTCGGCCGGATGCCGCGTCTCCATTATTTCCAAATCGACGGCTGCGCCGTCATCGAAATACGCCCCGCGCGGACCTTCCGCCTGGCCCAAGATGCCGGCATCCGCGTTCATGTACTCCAGAAGCTCCACCCTGGAGGGAAAAGTGGAATCGTCCTTCGTCTCGCCCACGATCCTGCCGCGGTAAACGCGCACCCGGCGCTTCACCACCCAAGGAGGTTTGGCGGCCCGGCGGGCCTTCTTTCGGATTTCCGGGTCGATGCGGGTTAGCGGCACTGCGTTCGGATCGCTCCTGCGCAGCAATTTAATGTAGGCCGACCGCACCGCCGCCTGGAGCCTCCCGCCGGGCGAGGCCTCGAAGAACGACGCGATCGAAAATACGCCGAGCAGGAGAAGAGCGCTTAAGTTAAGCACAACCACCACCAGCGCGCCGCCCACGCTGCCGAGGAAGTGCGAGAAAAAACGCGAGAGGTACATCCCCACATAACCGCCGGCACGCTGGGGAACGGACTCGGTCCCAAAGAGCGCGCATAGTGCAGCGAAGCTTATCAGAAGAAACGAAAGCGCGAAGATGCGCTCCATGGAGCCGGCAATATTGCCCCGGCGCAGGACGTGCCAGGCCGAGAGGGCCCCTATTGCCACCAAAATATAAGAGGAGATTCCAAAGGCCACGTGCAGAAAATTGGAGATCCATGCCCCGAAGGGGCCCATGAGGTTCGCTACCTGCCTGCCCTCAGCAAGGAGCCGGCAATCGTCAAGCGAAAAGCTTGAAAGCGCCAGGAGCAGCATCAGCGAAAATAGAACCATGAATACGCCGGTGATCTCCTGAAAACGCCTATCGCTGGACACAAACCGCCTCCGATATCAGTCTGCCGCAATCCGGACGGGTAAAGCGCATAAGGGCACAGCTTGGCCCCTTCGCATGCCGGGTCTTTGTTATATATCGGCATCCCGGGGCGGGGAATTGAGGCCCAAACCGGCTTAAATCCAGATGGGAGCGCTGGAGGTTCCATCCCCGTCACCGCGCAGGCCGGGGTCACGCCGATGGAGGCCGGCGCTAAACGTCCATCACCTGGACCTCTACAAGGGGATTCCGCCTGGTCATGCGGAAGATGGAATTTTTAAGGTGCTTTCGCAGAAAGGCGGCTATCTCGAGCTCTCCCCGGCCTTCGGCGAGCATCCTGTGCACCTGTGACTGCGTGTCGGCGCGGATCGCCTCGAGCACTTTGACCTTGCTGCCGGCCACAAAGCCCTTGGCCACCACCTCGGGCGGGCGGATCAGCATTCTCTCCGCCGTTACGACCGAAACCAGCACTATTCCCTCCGAGGCCATGGCCTTGCGGTCCTGTATCACGCCGTTACCCACGTCCTCTATGTCCTGGCCGTCCACGTAAATACGGTCCAGATGCATTCCCCCGGCCTTACTGACGCCCTTTTTGGAAAGCTCGAGAATGTCGCCGTTATCCGCAATTACTATCCGCGATGGCTTTATGCCGAGCGACTCCGCTATTCGCGCGTGCGCCCGCAGGTGGCGGTACTCGCCGTGGATGGGCATGAAGTACTTCGGCTTCGTGATCGATATCATAAGCTTAAGCTCCTCCTGCGAGGCGTGGCCCGAGACGTGCAGGTCCTCGTCCTGTTCGTAATAGACCTCGCAGCCCATCCGCATGAGCGAGTTTATGACCGAGTAGACCATGCGCTCGTTCCCCGGAATGACGGAAGCCGTAATAAGCACCGTGTCGCCGGAGCCGGCGGCAAAATTCCGGTGCGTGCCCGAGGCCATCCGCGAAAGCGCCGACATCGGCTCGCCCTGGGACCCCGTGCAGATGATGACGAGTTTTTTCGCGGGAAGCGAATTCGCCTCGGCCACCTCGACGATCAGGTCGTCGTGGTATTCCAGGTAGCCGAGGCTGCGCGCTATCTCCACGTTCTTCAGCATGGTTATTCCGCTGATGACGACCCGTTTGTTGTACTTCTGGGCGGCGTCCAGCACCTGCTGTATCCGGTGTATGTTCGAGGCGAAGGTTGCGACGATGATCCGCCCCTTAACCGACGAAAAAATCTCAAGCAGGCGCTCGCTCAATATGCTCTCCGAGCGCGTGTGTCCTTTTCTAAGCGCGTTCGTGCTGTCCGACATGAGGAGCAGCACCCCCCTTTCGCCGTATCCGGCGAACGCGTGGATATCGGTCACCCTGCCGTCCACCGGCGAGTAATCGATCTTGAAGTCGCCCGAGTGTATGATGACGCCGATCGGGGTGCTTATGGCGATTGCCGCGCCGTCTATTATGGAGTGGTTGACGGCGATGAACTCCACCTCGAAAGCTCCAAGCGCAAACCTTTCTCCCGGCGCCACTTCCCTAAGCTCGGGCTTCCGCCGCGGCGGCCGCTCCTCCAGCCTGTTCTGTATCAGTCCGAGCGTTAGGCGCGTTGCGAATACCGGCGCGGATACCTCCTTTAAAAGAAACGGCACCGCGCCTATATGGTCCTCGTGCCCGTGGGTGATGAGTATTCCTTTTATGCGGTGGCGGTTCTTTACTACATAGGAGAAATCCGGAATTATGAAGTCTATCCCCGGGGTCTCCTCGGTGGGGAACATGATCCCGCAATCGACGATGATGATGTCCTCGCCGTACTCGAAGACGGTCATGTTCTTTCCTATGGCGTCAAGCCCGCCGAGGGGCAGTATCTTTACGCTCTGTTCCTTTCCCTGTTTCATATTCCGCTGTGACCGAATCCTCCGTCGTTTCTTTCGGTGCTTCCGAGCCCGTCGACCTCGACGAAATCCGCCCGCAGCACGCGCGCAAAAACCATCTGCGCTATACGCATACCGGGCATAACCGTAAAGGGCTCTTGCCCCAGGTTCGCGAGAATGACCTTCACCTCGCCCCGGTAGTCCGAATCGATAGTCCCCGGCGTGTTTAGGCAGGTAATGCCGTGCTTCAGGGCGAGGCCGCTTCGCGGGCGTATCTGGGCCTCGTAGCCGTCGGGAATCTCCATTGTGACGCCCGTAGGAATGAGGGCAACCGCCCCGGGGGCGATGGTGATGGGAGCCTCCGGGAGGGCGAACACATCGGCTCCCGCCGCGCCTGAGGTCTGATAGGCCGGGACCGACGCTCCCGCCCGCGCCGTGATACGCACCTGTATCATGCGGTCCCCTCCGATGTATTCTTTCCGCGTTCGCGCGGGTATTGCCCGGCCGTTTTGTGGGCCATACGGGGATACTCCGCGCGGCATGTCCCAATCGCAATCACTTTTTTTGAAAACGCCTTCCGCTTCGTGCGCCCGTCCACCGCATCCGGCATCGTGCATATCGTCCTTGGCGCGTGCGCGGCCCTCTATTTCTCTCTTGCCCGCGGCCATGGAAACCGATATTATGTACGGAGGGTGGAGCCGTTGCCGCACGCGGCCGGCGGCCCGCTTAGACACAGGAGGCCCATGCACGATTCCGCCTCGTTCAAGCGATACAACAACGCCCTCCGGCTCGAGAAGGAGGGCAATTACGTCATGGCATTGCACGAATACGTCGCTGCGATAGAGGTCGACCCCTCGAACAGGGACGCGTATCTCAACCTGGGGTCGCTCTATTCCCGCATGAACCGCCTCGGCGAGGCGATGGACTGCTACAGCAAGGCGCTCGAGCTGGGGGACGACTATCTCGTCCATTTCAACATGGGCGGCATCCTCTATAAAAGGGGTGAATACAAGCAGGCCGTTCTCACGCTGGAAAAGTCCCGGCGCCTCAACGGCTCATTTCCCCTCACTCTGCTCGTCATGGGGCTCGCGTTCAGCCGGCTCCGCAACCATAACGCCGCGAGCGCCTGTTTCGAGCGTGTGCTCGAACTCGATGCAGGCAACCGTATCGCCCTCACGGCCCTGGCCATAATCGAGCTGGACCGCGACGACTACGAACGCTCCCTCCGCCTGATCGACCGCATCCTTACCGACGACTCCACGAACGGCGGAGCCCGAAAACTCCGCGCCGACGTGCTGTACCGCATGAACCGCCTCGACGAATCGGCGAGCGAAATAAAGTCCCTGCGAAACGAGGAGGGCCAGTACCGCTCCTATGACGAGTTCATACGGACGATTCCGCTCGAAATCTTCACCGACCGCTACGGCACTATAGAAGAGAAGATAGCCGCGCTCGGAGAAAAGACCGCCTCCGGCGACCGTGACAGCCTGCTTGGCCTGAGCCTTTGTTACCTCCTGACGGGCGATTCGGACAGGGCTATAGATCTCCTTTTCGAGGCGAAAAAAAACATCTTGAACTGATGTTGACGCCCTCTTTTCGGCTATAATGCTTGACATCGTAAAACGGGCCGAATAGGTTCACCGCGGCGGGGCGATTAGCTCAGTCGGTTAGAGCGCCTGCCTCACATGCAGGAGGTCACTGGTTCGAGTCCAGTATCGCCCACAGCCCCGTCTCCGGCAGCATTCCAGGGAAAACTTGACGTTCCCCGTCCCATTTCCTTGAATAATGCGCCGTCAGAGGTACATTGGGGTAAATACCGGCCCTGCGAGGGCGGAACTCGGTCGGGCCATTCCAGGCCGGCCGCGAGGCGGTCCCCATTTTTCGGTCCCCGGCTTCATCTTTTCAACCAGCGCATAGGAGCACCCAATGCAAAACACGGAAAAGGGCGTGGATATCAAAGGAATTCTCCAGCCCAAGCGCGTAATAACTCACTTCCAGCCGATCGTTTCAATAAAGAAAAATTCGGTCATCGGCTTCGAGGCGCTAAGCCGCGGGCTGGTGGAGGGGGGCGATGCGCTCATTCCCCCGAGGCGGCTCTTCGAAGCCGCAGAAAAACAGGGGCTTGCCATGGAGCTTGACAGCATGTGCCGGGCGAGGGCGTTTGAATCGTACGGCTCCATGGCAAACGACCCCGACCGATTCATCCTGACGGTCAATCTGGACCCCTCCACACTCAGGGAGGAATCCTCCGGCTCCAAACACCTCCTGGCCCTTGCGGAATCCGTCAATATGCAACCCGAAAAGGTCCTCATCGAAATCATCGAATCGCGGATAGGCGACATCACGGAGCTTGAAAAGCTGGTATCGCTTTACAGGGGATACGGCTTCCTCATCGCCTTCGACGACATGGGCACAGGCCTTTCGAACCTCGACCGAGTGGCGGTAATAAAGCCCGACATAGTGAAAATAGACACCTCGCTCGTACAGGACTCCGAAAAAATGTATCACAGCCGCGAGATCGTCAAATCGCTTGTTTCGCTGGCTCATCGCATCGGGTCGCTTGTAATTGCGGAGGGCGTCGAAACCGGGGAGCAGGCCGTCAACGCGCTCGAGCTTGGAGTCGACATGCTGCAGGGACATTATTTTGCCGGGCCTGCTCCGGCCGGAGAGGACCTTACGAAAGGCATAGCGGAGAGGATGGAGTCGGTCGCCGCGAACTTCAAGCAAAGGACCGTTCAGAGGATCAACGACAAAAAATTCCGGCATCGAAGCTATAACCGGATTATCAACAACCTCATAAGCGAACTCTCCCGCATTCCCGAGGAGGAATACGACACGGCGCTCCGATCGCTCATCAAGCCGCATTCGGAGCTGGAATGCGTCTACATACTCGACGAGGACGGAATTCAGCTCAGCGACACCATTTTTTCCGTGAATGGAGGAGGATCGAAGGGGTTCTTTTTTCAACCGGGAAGCAAGGGGACGGACCAATCGTCCAAGGATTACTTTTTTCTGCTGTCGGCCGGCCTGCCCAAATACACCACGGCCCCCTATATATCGCTCGCCTCCAGAAACGTGTGCATAACCGTCTCGGTGGCCTATCGCGACGCCGATTTCCGCAAGCGCATACTGTGCATGGACATAATTCAGGACAACGGCATTTCCGGCTGAAGGCGGGGGACGACTCTCCGGTAACGAACCCCGCTATCGAATGAGCTCGCTCACCCCGTCCCCTATCGCGCACTCGAGCACCCCGGGCGGTGCTCCGTACTCCTCTTGAAACTTAAGGGCGATCTCCGCGGCGAACCGCCCCGCGGACGGCGCGTCGACCATGGTGACGGTGCAGCCGCCGAAACCGCCGCCCATCATTCGCGACCCGTACGCTCCCTCCACACCGCCCGCCCACTCTACGAGGCGGTCCATTTGGTCGATGCTTACCTCGAAATCATCTCGTAGGCTCGCATGGGAGGCATAAAGAAGCTCACCTGCAGCGGAAAAGTCGCCGGAGCGCATCCGGCGTAAAAATTCAAGCGTGCGGGCGTTTTCGGTAATCGCGTGGCGCGCGCGCCTTAGCTCCAGCGGCGGAAGAGAGGGCCCGAGCGGCATGAAATCGACGGGCGACAGGTCGCACAGATGATCGATCTTCGCGCCCAATCCTCTTAGAAGCGCGAGGGCCGACTCGCATTCCATTCTCCGGTCGTTGTAGCCGGACTCGCGAAGGGAATGCCGGACGCCGCTGTTCACCAGGACGAAACGCACCCTGGAGGGATCGATGTAAAGATACTCATATGACAGGTCGCGCGTATCGAGGAGAATCGCGCTGTCCTTCCTGCCATGAATGACGGCAAACTGGTCCATAATTCCGCATGCGACCCCCGCGTACTCCCTTTCCACCCTCTGCCCCATCCGCGCAAGCTCGATTCCGTCGAGCTCCATGCCGAGCGTTTTTGCCATTGCGAAAAGCGTTACGGTGGTGATTGCCGCCGAGCTCGACACCCCGGCGCCGACGGGGATTGTGCTCAGATAGCTGAGGTCGAATCCCCGGTCCCAGTCGGCGCGAAGCGCCGCCAGTGCGCCGGCTGGATAAAGCCACACCCTCGGCACCTCTATGCCTTCGCGGAAAAGCGACAGCGGAAGCTCCCCCGAGTCTTGGAATCCCGCGTCATGGAACCGGAAGAGCCCGGAGGCATTTTCGGAAACGCACAGGTATACGGCCCTGTCGATTGCCGCCGGAAACACATGGCCGCCGTTGTAATCAACGTGCTCTCCGATGAGATTGATTCTTCCCGGACAGGAAAAGACGCGCGGGTGGGCCGCTCCGGGAAAGGACGAATTATGGGCAGCGACCAGTCTGTCGATATATTCGTTCATGGGACGGCGCAGGCGGCCCCCCTGTGGTTCAGGCGAAGCATTTTCAGGCGCGCTGGAGGTGTTTTAGAAAGGACTTCCCCCGCTCGGTGGCGTTTATGCGGACCGCGTCGCCGTCGTCCGATTCGGCGTATTCGACAAGTCCGAAGTGAGCAAACCAGGTAAACAGGTAAAAATCCAGAAACGAGATGAGGAAAACGTCGTTCCGCGCCCCGAAACCCGTCAGGTCGAAAAACTCGGCCGCGACGGAATCGAGGTTGAATACGCCGTCCTGCCGGAGTAAAAGATCTACCAGTATATGGCGATTGCGCCGGAGCTCGCGCGCCGCGGACGGGTTTGACGGGAAGATGTCCTCCCAGCGCACCTTGCCCCAGAAGGAGCCGAACAGGGCCGTAAAAACGCCGCCCGCCATGCAATCCGGGGAGGGAACGGCGGCCCCGCCGTCCACGTCGATCATTCCAGCGGCTTTCATCATTACGACACACTGCTTGATATATATCTCTAAAAGCTCCGAATCGCCGGCGTCGCCCAAGAGCTCCGTCCGGGCCGCGCTCGCCGTGCATCCGTCGTAAAATTCCTGGCTAAGGCGGCTTCCTCCGATCACATTCGCCCCGCCGTTTCTGAGCATGGAGACTATAAACCTGCAAAGGCGGGCGGCGAAACAGTTTTCCAGTCCGCGTCCGGGGACCGAATCGTCGAAGCGAGCGAGCGTATGGGCGAACCCGCCGGTGCGGGAACGCAGGTCCCCCGTCCACGCGTGCTCGAAGCTCCGATCCACCACAACCGACAACAGCACCGATTTCTCGGCGCGCGGAAGATCGAGAAACATCCTGTCTATTTCCTTTGCTATCCTGTCGCGGGAATAATCCATTGAAACGACCTGTTGAACAAGTAAATTAATTTCCTTATCGCGCTGGTGCCCCGCTTCACCATGGGTATTTTTCATACCGACGAGATTCTCCCCTCTTTCTATATGCCGTACAGGAAGCGCCAATGGGAACAAAAGCACGGTCAATTAATTTCTGTGAAATTAATTGATAATCATTTACAATTGAATTAATTTAAAGTCAACGATAATTTGGAAAAGACAGCGCGAAAAGAGAAAAAATCACCGCTCGGACACGGCTCCGACAAGCCCCAAGGTCATCACAAGGGCGTTGCGTGTCCATAATAAAAAAATTAATAATAAAACATAATTGATCAGATCGCGCCCTCCGACGCATGTTATGCACAGATATAATCCGGCCTCGGACGGAGTGTGGATAAGAATGTGGATAAAGCCCGGCAGGCCGTCCGCTTTGCCTGAAAACGGCCCGGTGAGTTCAATGTTTCCAGGGTGGGAGGTGATGAGGCGTTCCCATTTTATCGACCATAGGGGTTATATCCGGATCGAAGCAGCCCGGCCTCCGGCACTACTCGAAGCGCATCGACAGGTCGAAGGCCCTCACCGAGTGCGTGAGCGCCCCGATCGAGATGAAATCGATCGCGAGGTCCGTTATCCCTTTTATTCGCATTTCGTCCATGTTTCCCGAAGCCTCTATCTTCGCCCTTCCGGCAACAATTTCGATCGCCTCGCTCATTCGGTCCCTGTCCATGTTGTCGAGCATGATGATGTCCGCCCCGGCCTCGGCCGCCTCCCGAGCCCCGGCCGCGTTCGTCACCTCGACCTCCACCTCGAAGCGCGTCCCGTGCATGGCGCGCACGCGCCTTACGGCCTCGGTGATGCCGCCCGCCGCCCGTATATGGTTGTCCTTTATCATCGCCATGTCGAAGAGCCCCATCCGGTGGTTGGTGCCCCCTCCCGCAGCGACCGAGTACTTGTCCAAAAGGCGCAGGCCCGGGGCGGTCTTGCGTGTGTCAAGAATCCGTATTTGGGTTCCGGCAAGCAGGGCTACAGCCGAACGGGTGGCGGTCGCTATGCCCGACATGCGCTGGGCGAAATTCAGAGCCGTGCGCTCGCCGGTGAGCAGCGCCTCAGTCGGCCCCGAGAGCATAAGGGCGGTCTCCCCGCTCGCTATCGCCTCACCGTCGCTTTTGCGCGCCACCACGCGCACCTCAGGGTTCAGACGCCGGTACACCATGCGAACAACCTCGCCCCCGCAGAAAACCCCGTCCTCCTTGGCGACCACCCTTGCGGTAGATAGCCCCCCTCCGGAGAAAATGGCTTCGGAGGTAAGGTCGCCGTCGCCTATGTCCTCACGAAGCGCCGCGTCTATTATGTGCATGATCTCGTGTTCGCCAGGCATTCTCATCGCTTAACCTTTTCCAGAAGTGAAATCTTTTTCTCGGCCTCCAGCATCTGGTCGCGCAGAACGGCTGCCTTTTCGAACTCCAGGTTCGACGCGGCCTCGAGCATGTCGGCCCGGATGGTCTCGACAAGGTCCTTAAGAGTCGCCAAGTTCGATGAGCGGTAGGCGTTTTTATACTCCGCGACATAGGAGGCGTACTCGTCGTCGCTATGATACTCGCGTTCGATGATGTCCACTATCTCCTTGGAGATGGAGGCCGGGGTGACGCCGTGCTCCGCGTTATAACGGGATTGTATCTCGCGCCTTCGGTTAGTTTCGTCGATAGCGGTCTTCATGGACGGCGTTATCGTATCCGCGTACATTATGACCGTGCCGCCGAGGTTGCGCGCCGCCCGTCCGGCCGTCTGAATTAGGGAGCGGGCCGAGCGAAGGAAGCCCTCCTTGTCCGCGTCGAGGATCGCCACAAGCGACACCTCCGGGATGTCGAGCCCCTCGCGCAGGAGGTTTATCCCCACCAGGCAGTCGAACTCCCCCTTTCGAAGGTCGCGAATAATCTCGACCCTCTCTATGGTCTCGATTTCGGAGTGAAGGTATTTGGCCCGGAGCCCCGCGTTTTCCAGATAGGCGGTCAGGTCCTCCGCCATCTTCTTGGTAAGCGTAGTTACAAGCACGCGCTCATCCCTTTCGGCCCGCGATCGCACCTCGCCTATGAGGTCGTCCACCTGGTTTTGTGCCGGGCGCACCTCGATGGACGGGTCGATGAGCCCTGTCGGCCTTATTACCTGCTCGACCACCTGTGAGCTCACCTCGAGCTCGTAGTCGGCCGGCGTGGCCGAAACGAAAACTGCGCGGTCTATGATCCGCTCGAACTCCTCGAAGTACAGGGGCCGGTTGTCGAGCGCCGAGGGCAGGCGGAAGCCGTATTCCACCAGGCTCATTTTCCGCGAGCGGTCCCCCTCGAACATGCCGCGCACCTGCGGCAGCGTGACATGCGACTCGTCCACGAAGAGCATGAAGTCGCCCTTGAAGTAATTCAATAGCGTGGGAGGCGGCTCCCCCGCGGCGCGGCGGCCGATGATTCGCGAGTAATTCTCGATGCCCGAGCAGTAGCCCATCTCCATCAGCATCTCCATGTCGTAACGCGTTCGGCTCTCCAGGCGCTGTGCCTCCAGCAGCCTGCCCTCCGACCGGAGCGTTTCGAGGCGCGGCGCGAGCTCCTCGTCTATCATCCTCACCGTCTCCTTCATCTCGTCCGGCGTCGAAACGAAATGCTTCGCCGGATATATGTATGCGACCTCGATCCTCTCCATCTTCCTTCCGGTAAGCGGGTCCGTGCGGTACAGGGCCTCAATACGGTCGCCGAAAAACTCGACGCGCACCGATTCCTGAAGGTAGGCGGGGAATACCTCCACCATGTCGCCGCGCACGCGGAACGCCCCCCGGGTAAAAGCCATGTCGTTGCGGGCGTAGTGGATGGCGACCAGCCTGCGCAGAAGCTCGTCGCGGCCCAAATCGTCCCCGACGCGCAGCGGAACGTGCAGCTTCTCGAAGTCCTCCGGGCTTCCGAGGCCGTAGATGCACGAGACCGAGGACACCACGATGACGTCGCTCCTCGTGAGTATAGACGAGGTCGCCCTCAGCCTCAGGCGGTCAATCTCGTCGTTGATCGAGGCGTCCTTTTCTATATAAAGGTCCTGCGAGGCCACATAGGCCTCGGGCTGATAGTAATCGTAGTATGAAACGAAGTATTCGACGGCGTTGTGCGGGAAAAACTCCCGAAACTCGCGATAGAGCTGGGCGGCGAGCGTCTTGTTGTGCGTGAGCACCAGCGCCGGTTTCCGGACCCGCTCTATCACCTTGGCCATGGTGAAGGTCTTGCCGGACCCGGTCACCCCCAGAAGCGTCTGGTACTTCATCCCCTCGTCTATGCCCTTTACCAGGAGTTCGATCGCCTGCTCCTGGTCGCCCGACGGCGAATATCGAGATATCAGCCTGAACTGTGGCATCGCATACTCAGGATAGTCCGGAATATTTTTCGCCGTCGAGTATGAACATTCCGTACTGGGCGAACAGATTCGACGCCGCTACGCTGGGGAGCGAGACCCCGCCATCGCCGACATTGAAATGCCGTTCTCTCTTCACCGGATATCCGCGCCCGCGACAGTAGCGGCGGAAATCTCGGATGGTCAGAAGATGGATATTGGGCGACTCGTACCATTCGTACGGTAAAAGCCTGTTTTTAGGCATTGTCCCCTTTAACAGAAGCTGCATTCGGATGCGGTAGTAGCCGAAATTCGGGAAGCTGATGATGGCGTTCTTACCTATCCGCATGATCTCCGCAAGAACGTACTCGGGCTTTTTGGTGCTCTGCAGGGTCTGGTTGAGGATGACGTAGTCGAACGAGTTGCTTTTGTAATCGGCAAGGCCGTCGTCGATGTCGCCCTGGTAGCAGTACAGCCCCTTCTCCAGGCAAACGCTCACCCCCTCGGCCGAAAGCTCGACCCCGTAGCCGTCGATCATCTTGATCCGCTGTAGCGTATGCAGCAGGACCCCGTCGCCGCACCCCAGGTCCAGCACGCGCGAGCGCAACGGGATCTCTTCTATAATGATGTCATATCCGGCGCGAATCTCCGCTGGGTTGTCAACCATGCTTTTCAAACTGGCTCCTCAGAAAATTGGAGATGTTGCGCTGCGTCTGCCGGTCGTCGAGCAGGAAGGTATCGTGCCCGGTGTCCGATTCGATTTCGGTATAGCCCACATGTATGCCCCCTGCGCGAAGCGCCCGCACGATCTCCCTGGACTGCTCGCTTGGATAAAGCCAGTCCGAGGTATAGCTTATGATGAGGAAATCCGCCGTCACCTTCTCGAAGGCTGCGGCCAGGCTTCCGTAATCGGCCTTCAAATCGAAGTAATCTATGGCCTTGGTGATGTAGAGGTAGGAGTTCGCGTCGAAGCGGTTGACGAACTTTATCCCCTGGTGGTGCAGATAGCTCTCCACCATGAACTCGGACTCGAAGTTGAAGCCGAAGAGATCGGCGTTCTGCAGCCTGCGGCCGAACTTTTCGTGCATCAACCGCTCGCTCATATAGGTGATATGGCCTATCATCCGGGCCAGGCCCAGCCCCGCCTCGGGCTTGGTTTTACCGTAGTAGTCGCCTCCCTTCCAGTTCGGATCGCGGAAGATGGCCTGCCTGCCCACCTCGTTGAAGGCGATCCCCTGCGCCGAGAGCGAGGCGGAGGTCGCTATCGGTATGGCCGAGGCGACCATGTCCGGGTACGAAATGCACCACTGGAGCGCCTGCATGCCACCCATCGAGCCCCCCGCCACGGCGAGAAGCCGTTCGATGCCTAAATGCCGCACCAGGCGGTACTGGGCGTTCACCATGTCCTGGATCGTAACGATGGGGAATGAAAGCCCATACTCGCTTCCCGCCCCGGGATCTATGGAAGCGGGCCCCGTCGAGCCGGTGCATCCCCCAATGACGTTTGAACAGATGATAAAATACTTGTTCGTGTCGAAGGTCTTGCCCGGCCCCACATAGAGGTCCCACCAGCCGGGATAGAGATCATCGGCGCTGTTAAAGCCTGCCGCATGCGCCGAGCCCGACAGGGCATGCAGCAGAAGCACCGCGTTCGAACGCCTCCCGTTCAATTTTCCATACGTCTCGTATGCCAGGGTGACGGGGCCAAGCATGCGGCCGGACACAAGCCTCATCTCCTCCGGCGGGGCCGCAAAAGTATAATACTCGGTCTGGACTATCCCTACCGAGTCATCGGGCAATTCGAGTATTCCGTTGGTTTTCATCTGCTCGTCCGCCTTGACGGACCCTCTTGGATTAAAAAAACCGCGTATCGTATGGATGGCGATAGCGGTTTATTTCCCAATAAACTGCCATCCCATCTCCCGGATTTTCATCCGCTGGAGTTGGCACCGCCCGACGGAGACGGTTGCCGTGGCTTCCCGGGGCCAGTCCCTCCACCACTCTGGATAAGATAGCTCGATGTCCGGTAACGCCGCCTTCGAAACGGCGTCCGCAAGGGGCACACTATGCGACCCCTTCCCGGCCGCTGTCAATAACAATTGGCGGGCCGGATTGTTGAAATATATCACCGGCGGCCCCTTTAGGCACGAAAAAAAGCCGCCTTCGCGCCGTTCTCGACGCAATTTACGCTGCGCTCCGGCCCCTAATGCAAATATATACATTCATATTAATATGTTATGATTCGCCGATAAAATAAAGTTGACAACCGTCCTCGCACTTACGTAATGGACTTTGAGCTGTCAGGTTTGCATTATTCGCTGTCGCATGACCCGGAGAGCCGGGATCGCTATGGCGGGGAGACGTTTCAATCGTCATATCCGCCAACAACGCGACAGATCGTTTCGTATGAGTTCCGGATGAACTCGCATTATCACCAGCGATTATCGTTTCATATCTAACAGAAGCGGAGGATTTCTAATGAATTTCGCCGGTTTGTACGATATGCCCGCCACCGACATAGCCCGTCAGATGTACTTCAATGTTGGAGGTTCGCATGGCTTCATGCGCTGGGGCATTTACATCTTCATGTTCGCCGCGCTCATTTACCTCGGCATCACCCTCTATCGTCGAATAAGAATCTGGAGACAGGGAGTCGGTGAGCTCCGAACGGATTTTCCGGAAAAGAGGATTGTTGCATTCATCAAGTACGTCATATTTCAGGCCAAGGTGCTCCGCGAATCCTACGCCGGCATCTTCCATGTAAGCCTTTTCTGGGGATTCATCGGGCTCTTCATAGTGACACTAATCATCGTGGTGCAGGAGGACCTAACCGAACTCTTCTTCCACACAAAGTTCATCTATGGTAATTTCTACCTTATATGGTCCCTGGCCGGCGACCTCTTCGGAGCCGTGGTCATAATCGGCCTGGGCATGGCCATCTACCGGCGCTACAGGTTAAAACCCTCCCGTCTCGATACCAAGATGATCGACACCTTCGCGCTCACGCTCATCACCTTCATCATCTTCACCGGCTTCTTCAATGAGGCGATGCGCATCGCGATCACCGACTTCCCGAAATTCGAGGTATGGTCGCCCTTCGGCTACGCCCTGGCCCACGCCTTCTCTTGGATCAGCAAACCTACGCTCGAAACCATGCACTATGTCAACTGGTGGCTACACATGGTAGCCGCTTTCTCCTTCATCGGCCTCGTCGGCACCGACAAGCTCGGGCATGTGGCCATTACCATGCTAAACGTCTATTACCAGAACCTTGACAACGAGAGCACGAAGACCAAGTACTCCATGAAGCCAATCTCGCCCGAGGTCTTCGAGACGGCGGAATCCTTTGGCGTCGGCTCCGTCGAACAGTTCACCTGGAAACAGCTTATGGACAGCGACGCCTGCACCCGCTGCGGGCGCTGCCAGGACAACTGCCCGGCCTTTCTTACCGAAAAACCGCTATCTCCCAAGAAGATTATAAACGACGTCAAGGCGGCCATGGACGAACGCGTCCCAAAGATCATGGAGGCCAAAAAGGCCGGCCAAGACCCGGCTGCCGTCGAATCCAAAATGCTCATTGGCGAGCACATATTGGACGACGAAATATGGTCCTGCACCAACTGCGCCGCCTGCGTGGAGGCCTGCCCGGTACAGATTGAGCATATCAACAAGATCAACGATATGCGCCGCTACAAGATACTCATGGAAGGCTCCATGGCCAATGAACTCCAAACGACCCTCTCGAACATGGAGAACAATTCCAACCCGTTCGGCTTCGGTTTCGCGGGTCGCGGCGACTGGCTGCCCGCGGACCTCGGAGTGAAGACCCTTGCCGAGGACCCCGAGGTCGACTTCGTATATTACGTCGGCTGCTACGCCTCTTTCGACAAGCGCAACCAGAAGATCGGCATCGCCATGTTGAAGATCCTCCAGAAGGCCGGATACAAGGTCGGCATCCTGGGAGCCGAAGAGGCCTGCTGCGGCGACGCCGCAATGCGCGCGGGAAACGAGTATCTATTCCACGCCCTTGCCACGCAGAACCTCGAGATGTTCAAGACCTACGGCGTGAAGAAGATCATCACCACCTGCCCGCACGGTTACAACGTCATAAAAAAGGAATACAAGAAGTTCGCAAAAGTCGGCGTCGGCTCTGATGGCGCGCCGCTCGAGGCCGACTACGAGGTTTATCACCACACCGAGGTCATCGCCGACCTCATCAAGAAGGGGGTCATCAAGCTCGTCGAGCCGCTCAACGAAACGGTCACCTATCACGACTCGTGCTTCCTCGGCCGCTATAACGAGATCTACGCCGCGCCGCGCGACATCGTCAAGGCGATTCCCGGAACCAAAATCGTCGAGATGAGCCGTAACCACCATCGCAGCTTCTGCTGCGGGGCCGGCGGGGCGCGCATGTTCATAGAGGAGCATCTGGGCACCCGGATAAACCAGTTCCGTACAAAGGACGCCCAGGCAAGCGGAGCCACGAAGATAGCGACCGCTTGTCCGTTCTGCCTGACCATGCTCTCCGACGGCGCGAACGAGCTGGACATCCAGAACCTTCAGACCTTCGACCTCGCAGAATACGTTTATAACGCGATGGAAAAATAACTGGCTCATTCATGCCCGTCCGGTCCAGCCGGACGGGCTGTCTTTACAAATAAAAACTAATGGTAAAGGAGTGACTCACTATGGTTAATCCTCTGTTTTATATCGCCCCGGTGGCGTCGCTCATTGCCCTTTTCTTCGCCTGGGTTTTATACCGGCTGATGATGGGAGCGGAGAAGGGCAATGAAACGATGGAAGAGATAGCCGGGTATGTCCGTGAAGGCGCGTATGCCTATCTCAAGCGCCAGTACACGGTGGTCACCTTCGTTTTCATGGCGCTGGTGATACTGTTTGCCGTACTGGCTTACTTCGGAATCCAGAACCCGTTCGTACCGGTCGCCTTTCTCACCGGCGGTTTCTTTTCGGGCCTCTGCGGATTTCTCGGCATGAAGACGGCGACAAACGCCTCTTCCAGGACCGCCCAGGGGGCCTCGAAGTCCCTCAACCGCGGGCTCCAGGTCGCATTCCGTTCCGGGGCGGTCATGGGACTCGTTGTCGTCGGTTTTGGCCTTCTGGATATCTCCCTCTGGTATATGGTGCTTAACTACATTTATGACAACAATATCTGGAACCTGAGCGAAACCCTGGTTCAGAAGGTAGGGATCGCCGGCGGTTTGTTCGACATGCACATTGTCAACAGCGCGGAATTCAAGCACGCCAAGCTCGTTGAAATAACGACCACCATGATCACATTCGGAATGGGCGCGTCGACCCAGGCGCTCTTCGCGCGTGTGGGCGGCGGCATCTATACCAAGGCCGCCGACGTCGGCGCCGACCTGGTTGGCAAGGTCGAGGCCGGCATTCCGGAAGACGATCCCCGCAATCCCGCTACGATCGCTGACAATGTGGGCGACAATGTGGGCGACGTCGCCGGCATGGGCGCCGACCTTTACGAGTCCTACTGCGGCTCCATTCTGGCCACCGCCGCCCTCGGCGCGGCCCTTCCCCTCGTGGCCACCGAGGCCACCGAGGTGGTCAAGCCCATCATCGCCCCCATGATCGTCGCCGGACTCGGCATCCTCTTCTCGATCATCGGAATCTTCATGGTCCGCACCAAGGAAGAGGCTACAATGAAGAACCTACTCGTATCCCTGAACATAGGGGTATGGGCAAGCTCTCTCCTTATCATCGCCGGTCTCGCCGTTATGGCCCATGTGAATCTCATAACCTGGGGTGTCTTCGGGGCCATCATCGCCGGGCTTATAGCCGGCCTTATAATCGGCCAGTCCACTGAATACTACACCGCCGATGAGTACGCCCCAACGCAGGGGATCGCCAAACAGCACACGATGGGCCCCGCTACCGGCATTCTTGACGGCATGTCCACCGGCATGCTCTCCGCCGGCATTCCGGTCGTAACAATCGTGCTCGGCATAATCATCGCCTACGCCTCGGCGGGCGGTTTTTCCCAAGGGCCGAGCTTCGGCCTCTACGGTATCGGTTTTGCGGCCGTCGGCATGCTCGCCACCCTCGGCATTACCCTTGCCACTGACGCATACGGCCCCATTGCCGACAACGCCGGCGGAAACGCCGAGATGAGCCACCTTCCCCCGGAGGTACGCAAGAGGACCGATGCCCTCGATATGCTGGGCAACACCACGGCCGCTACCGGAAAGGGCTTCGCGATCGGCTCGGCCGCTCTTACCGCCATGGCTCTTCTCGCCGCTTATATAGAAGAGGTAAAGATCTGGATTGGCAAATACGCCGCTACCTCGGCTGAAGGATTTTTCCAGGTTGGCGCCGTAAAATTCTATGCGCAGAAGCTTCCCGAGGGCGTCATAGCAAGTGATTTCGATGTAATCGCCCACACGGCGCAGATAAAGCACTTCGCCGCGGCCTACGACATGTCGCTCATGAATCCCCTCGTGCTCTGCGGTCTTTTCCTCGGCGCGATGGTGGCGTTTGTCTTCTGCGCCATGACGATCAAGGCCGTCGGACGCGCCGCCGGCTCGATGGTCGAGGAGGTCCGACGCCAGTTCAAGGAGTTCCCGGGCATCATGCAGGGAACGCAGAAGCCCGACTACGCCCGTTGCGTTGAGATTTCCACAAAGGGCGCACAGAGCAAGATGATCGTTCCCTCCTTTCTTGCCCTTCTTATACCTGTCGTTACAGGCCTGATTCTTGGGGTGGCCGGGGTTATGGGCCTTCTCGCCGGCTCGCTTGCAACCGGCTTCTCCGTAGCGTGCATGCTCAACAACGCGGGCGGCGCCTGGGACAACGCGAAGAAGTTCATCGAAAAGGGCAACTACGGCGGCAAGGGCTCCGAGGCCCATAAGGCCGGAGTAATCGGCGACACGGTCGGCGACCCGTTCAAGGACACCGCCGGCCCATCGCTCAACATTCTGCTCAAGCTTATGAGCATGGTATCGGTCGTCTTCGCCGGCGTTATCGTCAAGCTTTCGCCTGTCATCGGAAAGGCGCTTGGCTTCGTGAAATAGGGAGCTTTGCTACAAGGCTTTTAGGAAGGCGGGGATTGACACCCCGCCTTCCTGTTTTTAGCGTACACCGGGCTTTATTGTATAAGGAGGCTTGTCATGTTCGAGGCGTTAATGCTGGTCTGTTTCGGGGTTTCATGGCCGGCATCGATTTACAAATCCATCAAACTGAAGGACGTCCGGGCCAAGTCCAAGCTCTTCCTATGGCTGGTGCTGGCCGGCTACGGATGCGGAATCGTCAACAAGATACTCAATGGGATCGACTGGGTGATCTTCTTCTATATCGCCGTCGGCATTCTCGTACTTGTGGACCTGATACTCTATTATTACTACTCCTCCCGTTCGGAAAAAACGCGCTGAGCGCGGATCATCCCCTCAGCGCCCTTTTGCGATAGCGGTCAAGTTCCGCCTTGAAGAGCTTGGTAATGCCCGCGAGGTCCTGGAACTTTTTCACCGTGAAGAACGTCTTTATTATTTCCTTGATTTTAGCCTCGTCGCCCAGCTCGGCGAGCTGGCGCTGTTTCGCGTTGAACACCTCGTCGCAATTATTGTATATCCCCCGAATGGCCGTTTCCGCCGGGGCCGACGGAGGGTTAAGCGGCAGCCCGGTTTTACGGTGTATGTTTTTTAGAATCAGCGCAACCAGGGTAATCACCTTTCTCGAACGGTCCGCTTGGCGGTCGGTCTTTATTTTTTCGAACGCCTCGAGTATCAATCGGTTTCGTTCCTTTACCCTCTGGAGAAGCTCTTCGCGCACATTCGGCGGGAGCTTGTTGAACGCGGGCGGATGGTGCGGATAAAAGGCCTTTAAGTAATCGGCGGTTATCATAATCCTTCCGGAAAGGGAATCGTTGATCGTGTCCCGCTCTATAAAGGCCGCAAGCTTTTCCATGTCCACTTCGATGAGTGAACGGTGTTCGCCGAGGAAATCAGGAAGCTTCATATTATCGATTAGAAAGGCGATCCTTTTGCTGTCGTAAACATCCCCCTTGAAAAAATAGTCTGACAGCAGGTGCCTGAACATCTCACTTGCGTTTCCAGCGAGATCTGGATTCTCCTCCATCTGGATGCAGATGTCGATAAGATTGTTAAATGTCTCTTTTTTTGCCATGCCCGATCCTTCCTTCGGCGGCGAAGCTTTGATATCGGCCAGCTTCAATGCGCCCTATTCCGGACAAACTGTTCAACACATATTATGAACCCGGCAACTCCCCATATATTGACCGGATATCCGAATATGTAAAGAAATTCTCCAAACCGAAATCTAAAAACGGCCTATACGCCGCTTCCCGGGATAAAATTCTATTGACATTCGATCGAGAGTGTGGTGAAAAATGGTTTTTCGATTATCCACCGGGTTTTTGGAAGGGTTTTTTCAAATTAGGAAGCCCATCATCCTCGCCGGTTTCGCCGGCAGGTGCATCCATGATAAACAAATTATTGCAGACCAAAGAAAGCATCGAGCTGGACATCCTGTCCGATTTTAACGATGACATGGTGCTCTCTTTCGTCATCGAATCGCTCAGGCATGAGACGGATTCCCCATTCTCCGTTTTACTTGAGAGCATTTTCCATTATAAGACATCCGAGGACAGGGCAAAAGCCCTCTGGCACAACATAACGGAGAACAGAAAAGTGCTCTCCCAAAAGCTTGGCAGGCCGGTAAGCCTCAAAACGGCGGTCGTCGACCATTTCAGCACAACCGGCACGGACGTCGCGGTTTTTATCAAGGACAGCATGGCCGACATAATAGAGGCCGCTACCAGGGACGGCCTTACCGGAACATTCACGCACGAATACATAGAAAACGATCTCGCCCGCGAATTTCAGAGGGCCCGCCGTTACAGCCTGCCTTTATCAGCGCTTTTCATCGACATCGACAACTTCAAGCGCTTTAACGATCTCTATGGCCATAAAATCGGCGACAGGGTGCTCTCCATGGTCGGGGCCACCCTCCGCCGTTGCATACGGAAGATCGATTCCGTCGGCCGCTACGGCGGGGAGGAATTTCTCGTGGTACTGCCTCATACCGCAAGGCGGAACGCAATGAAGATAGCCAGAAAAATATCGCGCGAGATCAAGGATGCCACATCGAAAAAAGAGGCGCTACCCGAGGGGGTGACCGTAAGCATCGGAGTCACTGAACTGGACCAGTCCACTAAAGACGCTTTCACTCTCCTCGATCTCGCCGACAGGGCCATGTACAGGGCCAAGGCCCTGGGCAAAGACCGCTGCTGCTCCGGGTGAGAGTCAGGCCCGCGCGCGGACGTCGGTATCGAGCGGGCTGTGCAGCCCCCGCGTGAAGTAATGGTAGCCGATTCCCGCAACCATGGCGGCGTTGTCCGTACAGAGCACCGGAGAAGCCACGATGAGCTCCTCCTCGCCGGAACATGCCTCCTTTAACATCTCCCGCAGCCGGCCGTTCGCCGCGACCCCGCCTGCAACGACGATCCTCGGAATACCGAATTCCCGCGATGCGGCGTACACGCGCCTCACCAGTATCTCGAGAGCGCGCTCCTGGAAGGCGTGAGCCATCTCGGCCGGGTCCGCTTCGGGATGGGCCCTGCGATACTGCATCACCGCCGTCTTGAGCCCGCTATACGAGAAACGGTAATCAGCGTCGGGATCGGGCAGAATTTTGGGAAAGAGCCTCTCACGGCGCGCCGCCCGCCGGGCCAGCCGTTCCACCGCCGGGCCTCCCGGATAACCCAATCCCAGTATCTTCGCCACCTTGTCGAAGGCCTCCCCAACGGCGTCATCCACGGTTTTTCCTATAAGCCGGTAATCGCCGCAGCCATGCACCTCGTACAGGGCCGTATTCCCGCCCGATACCAGAAGCCCTATGTACGGATACTCCGGCTCGCGCCCCTCGAGGAATGGGGCGTACAGATGAGCCTCGAGGTGGTTGACGGCGATCATGGGAATGTTCATTGCGTACGAGATCGCCTTGGCGGACTGCAATGCGATAAGGAGCGAGCCTACGAGGCCCGGCCGCTGCGTCGCCGCAACGTAATCGAGCTCGCCGAAAGAAAGTCCAGCCTCGCGAAGCGCCCGGTCGACAAGCCCGTTTATAGCCTCCAGGTGCGCCCTGGAGGCTATCTCCGGAACGACGCCGAAATACTCCCTGTGAAGTTCTATCTGGCTGAAGATGAGATTGGAGAGAATCTTCCGGCCGTCCGCGACCACCGAGGCCGATGTTTCGTCGCAAGAGCTCTCCAGGCCGAGTCCCGCAATCCTACGGTTCTTTTCCGACAACTTCAATCGCCTTTTTAAGCTGCGAATCGAATTCGAGGTCATAAAGGGGCTGTTTGACGAAACGGTTGACCTCGCTTTTTAAAATATAATTGGCGCTCTTTTCGCTTACCGGAAGATTGCGGGCCTTTAAAAATTCCAGAAAATCCCTTCTGTTCTCGACTGTGTAGCCCCGGTGCGTTTTCAGGAACTCATCGGCCAGTTTCTCCCGATAAATCGCGTTTATGTTTTTCTTGTCGGCCTCGGGAAAGCTTTCGGACGATACCGTAAAATCGGGCTCTATCCCCTTGCCGTGAATCGAGACACCGGAGGGTGTATAGTATTTCGCGATGGTCACCGCCAGGCCGATTTTTTCGTTGAGATTATACGATTTCTGCACCGAGCCCTTGCCGAATGTCTTTTCGCCCACCAACCGGCCGCGCCCATTGTCCCTTATGGCCCCCGCGAAAATCTCCGAGGCCGACGCGCTCCCCTTGTTCACCAGAACCACAACCGGCGCCCCGTATAGCGCGGGCCTCTCGGCGTGGTATTCCTTGAAATTGCCCGAGCCCTCGCGGCCCCTCGTCGACACGATGGTCTTCCCCTTGTCCAGAAATAGCTCGGACATGGCGATGGCCTGATCAAGCAGCCCGCCCGGGTTCCAGCGCAGGTCCACTATCACGCGCCGAATCCCTGCAGCGTTAAATTCCGTTAGGGCCTTTTCCATCTCGCGTGATGTGTCGGAGCTGAAGGTCTTAACCTTTATATAGCCGGTGCCGTATTCCTTCAGCATGGTGTAACTAACTGCATCTATCTTGATGGGCATACGCTCGAGGTCGAAGGTGATGGGATCGTCGAACCCGTCGCGCACAACCGTAAGCTTCACCTTGGTGTGAGGGAGGCCCCTTATAAGCTTGATGATCTCCGGCAGGCTTTTATCCTTAAGCTCGCTCGAATCTATTCTTGTTATCTTGTCCCCGGCCTTTATTCCGGCCCTCATCGCCGGCGTGTCGTCAATGGGGGATATCACCACGATCTCGCCCTCTCTCATGGTGATCTCTATGCCCACGCCAACGAACTTGCCCGTCGTCTCCTCCTTTAGCTCGGCAAAGTCCTCCTCGTTCAAAAAGCGCGTAAAAGGATCATTGAGCGACTGGAGCATGCCGCGGATCGCGCCGTAAAACAGGCCCTTAGTGTCGACCGTATCGACGTACTCCGTCCTTATTATCTGATACACCTGATGGAAGTAATCGAGATAGCTGTGCGCCGGCTCGAGCGCCTCCGCCTTAAACGAGAGGTTTGCTCCGAGAAAAAGGCCCGTGAGAAAGGCGAAGACGGCAAAATGCAGGCTTCGCTCGCGAATTTTCTTAAACATGCTGCCTCCCCTTACTCATCCTAACGCCGTATGAAGATCATGTCGTATTTTTCCTTCTGCTCGGCAGCCATATATCTCTTTAGCGCCTCGTAATCGACGCCGTGGACAGCGGCCGCCTCGCGCAGCAGGGTCTCCCGCTGGGACATCGACTGCCTCTCGTCGAAGCTTTCCTCGAACTCCCGCTGCAGGTAGTCGTTCCAGACCCCCCGGAATATGTTTTCGTCAATGGGCCTGGTCCTGCAGGCCTGTAGAGAAAAGAGGGCGCACAGCAAGAGCAAATATAAACGCTTCACGATGGACTCCCGGATGCCATGGTTGGATTGCCGCTCGGTACGGCAAAAGGATATTCGCGCGCGGCACGGCCTGTGTCAATGAAATAAATCGACGGGATCACGGGCGGATGGGGGCGAGCATCTTTGCCGCGAAATCGGTCAGAATACGGGCGGTCATCCCCCATATCTCGAAATTCCTGAAATAATAATAATACACATTGTACATCTCCCCCTCGAATTCGACCCTCTGCACTCTGCCGAACTCCCTGTTGACGAACATCGAGAGAGGCACCTCCACGTAGTCCTCTATCTCGTCCCGGTTTATCTTATACTCGTAGGGAAAGGGTATAATCCCGATATAGCTGACCACCTGAAAACCCGCAATGGAGATGAAATCGTCGAAGCGGCCCAACACGTCGATATCCCCCGGCCTAACCCCTACCTCCTCCTCGGTCTCGCGAAGCGCGGTGCGCAGAAAATCCCCATCGTCCTCGTCATACCCGCCTCCCGGAAGGGCCATTTGTCCCTTGTGCGTTCCGACCTTTTCCGTTCTTTTCGTTAGAAGAACATGGGGCACACCCCCGTCGTTCATGATGAGTATCATGACCGCGGCTGGACGAAAGCCCTCCCTTTGGATCGAACGGGGCGAATGGGCCGAAAGCCTCCGCCTTAGCTCCTCCTTGAAAGCGGTAAATTCATCCTCGTTCTCGAAGCGCATCTTCATACAGGTCTCCGCCGTGGATATCGTTGATAACGATGGCCGGGAAATCGGCCACCTCGAGTTTGAGCATCGCCTCGGGCCCGAGGTCGTCGAAGGCGATTACCATGGAGGAGCGGATCCTCTTTGAAAGATAGGCCCCGGCCCCGCCGAAGGAGGCGAAATATACGGCGCCGTGGGCGCGCATCGCCTCCCGCGCCTCCGGCGATCGCCGCCCCTTTCCTATAAATCCCCTTACGCCCGCGCGGCACATGGCTTCCGCAAACGGGTCCATCCTGTACGAGCTCGTGGGACCGGCGGAACCGATCACACTTCCCGGCGGCGCCGGGCTCGGCCCCATGAAATATATCACCTGGCCGCGCGGATCGAACGGGAGATTCGCCCCTTCCTCGATCATCCTCGTTATGCGCTCGTGCGCCTTGTCGCGCGCGACATAGAGCGTGCCCGAAAAGAGCACGCTGTCGCCGGCTCGAAGCATTACGGCCGAACCCTCGTCAAGCGGGGCCCGCAGGGCAATCCAGTTCACAACACCCTCTTCGCGTATCTCAGCGAGTGGCAATTAAGATTGAGGGCCACCGGAAGGGTCGCTATATGTGTCGGCGCGGCCTCGATGTACACGGCCGCCGCCGTCGAGACGCCGCCAAAACCCAGGGGGCCCACCCCTGTTTTGTTGAGCCTTTCGAGGATCCGGCTTTCGAGCCCCGCGTAAAAGGGATCCGGGTGCACGCTCCCCACGCCGCGAAGCACCGCCCGCTTTGCGTTCAGCATGGCCAGGTCGGCCGTACCCCCTATTCCCACGCCCAAAAAAAGCGGCGGGCAGGGATTCGGCCCGGCCTCAACGACCCGCTCCGTGATATAATCCATTATCTCGTCTATTGAAACAGTGGGCCTGAACATTCGCAGGCAGCTCATGTTCTCCGAACCGCCCCCCTTGAGATATACGGTAATACCGACACGATCGCCGGAGACGATATCCGTGTGAATGAAACAGGGGGTATTGGTGCCGGTATTGGCGCGGGTAAGAGGGTCGGCCACTATGGATTTTCGAAGGTACAGCCGCTCGTAGGCCTCCAGCACGCCCCGGTCCAGCGCGTCGCGAAGGCTTTCGCCCTCGAGCGAGACGTCCTGTCCGATGTCACAGAATACAATAGTCGCGCCGCAGTCCTGGCAAAGCGGAAGCCTTTCCTTTCGGGCTATCGAGGCGTTCTCTACAATGACGCCAAGCGTATGCCGGGCCATCTCGAAGCGCTCGCGTCCGCGCATGGCTTCATAGATCTCCTCCACTCCGGGCGGCATTGCAAAGCTCGCCCGCTCCACAAGCTCGCCTACAGCCCCGGCAACGATCTCAGTGGGTATCAAACGCCTATTCCCCATCCGGCCTCCCGGTAGTTCCATCGTCCCCCAGGGCCCGATGGTATTCGTCCCAGGCGGCCTCCATCTCCCGCGCCGATTCGGGGTCCAGCCGCTCGATAACGAAGCCGGCATGTATGATCACCCTGTCGCCGACCGAAACCTCCGGCATCATCACGATGTTCACAAATCTCTCGACGCCATAGGCCTCGGCAAGGGCTCGATTTCCCTCAACCCGCTTGATCGTCATCGGAACCGCAAGACACATAAATAGTCTCCTTTTACAAACCCGCTGTCAGGCTAATTGCCCTTCGATTTCAACACCGGCTTCTCAGCATATCCGGGGAAGCTGCTCCTCCAGGAGCACCGGCAATATGCGCCTGCCTCCTATCCTGGTTTCGAGATAGGCCCTACCGGGATGAGCCTCCGTGACCCTGCCTATTACCGCGGCGCTGGAGCCCTCCGGAAGGGAGCGCATCGACTCGACAATGGCTTCAGCGTCCCCGCCCCGCGCAATCATGAGGACCTTGCCCTCGTTCGCCGCGTACAGCGGGTCGATGCCGAGCATCTCGGAAACGCCTCTCACCTCGTCTCTTATCGGTAGTTCCGACTCGTAAAGGCCGATCCCAAAAGGAGCCCCTTTAACGATCTCGTTAAGGACCGAGGCCACCCCTCCCCGCGTCGGGTCGCGCATGAACTTCACGCTTCCCGGAAAAGCGGCCGTCACCCTTGCTATCAGCCGGTTCATCGGCGCGCAATCAGAAACAAGCCCCCGGCTGAAACTCAGATCGTTACGCAGCGCCATGATCGACATGCCATGGTCGCCGATGAATCCGTTTATAATGACCGCGTCCCCCGGCTCAAGCTCCCTGCGCTCGGCTCCGCGTTCAAGTATACCAATCCCGGCGGTATTAATAAAAATTTTATCGGCCTTGCCCCTCTCCACCACCTTTGTGTCGCCCGTAACTATCGCGACCCCGGCCCGGTCGGCGGCCTCGCGCATCGAAGATAGAATGCGTTCGAGCACGGCAATCTCAAGGCCCTCTTCCAGGAGGAGGGCGCAGCTCAGATACAGCGGACGCGCCCCCATCACCGCCAGGTCGTTCACCGTACCGTTTACGGCAAGCGAGCCTATGGTCCCGCCCGGAAACTCCAGAGGGGTTATGGTAAAGGTGTCGGTGGTAAAGGCTATTCTTTCGAGGCCTATGGCGAGAATCGCCGAGTCGTCGAGCTGGACACTCTCGGGGCCAAGTACGCGGCGTATGTGGCCGGCGATCAATTCGTTCATCAGTTTTCCGCCGCTTCCGTGCCCGGCGAGGATCCGGCCCTCCATCAAAGCCCCCCATATAGATAATAGGCCGAACATGGCCCTTCCGACGACACCATGCAGGGGCCGACTGCGTTTTCCGGCGTGCACGCTTTCCCGAAAAGGCCGCAGTCGGTCGGCGCGATGAGCCCGCGCAGCAGTTCTCCGCATCGGCATCCCGCGTGCTCCCTCGCAGGAGGCGGCGTGACCGGGAAGCGCTTCTCGGCGTCGAACTCAAAGTATTCCTCGCGAAGGGCAAGCCCGCTTCCCGGAATAATGCCCAGGCCGCGCCAGTTTGCTTCGCATGCCTCGAACACCCGGTACATGATCTCCCGGGCCCTGACATTCCCGTCGTCGCGCACTGCCCGCCGATAGGCATTCTTCACTGCGTTACGCCCCTCGTCAATCATCCGCAAGAGCGTGACGACCCCAAGGATGAGGTCGCCCGCCTCGAAACCGGCAACCACGCAGGGCTTGCCGTAGTCCTCGGCCGCAAAGCGCCATGGGTCGAGTCCCGTAATTGCGCTTACATGCCCCGGCAGGATGAAACCGTCTATGGCCGTCTCTCCCGAGTCGAGAAGCGCTTTTACGGCCGGCGGCGTAAGCTTGTTTCCGCACAATATGGAAAAATTTTTTATTCCCCTTTCGGCGGCGGCAAGCACCGTTGCGGCCTCCGTCGGCGCGGTCGTCTCGAAGCCAACGCTTAAAAAAACAACCTGGTTTTCAGGCCTTGCGGCGGCGAGTTCGAGCGCGTCGAGCGGCGAATAGACCACCTCCAGGGATAGTCCGCCCGCCCTTTCGCGTCCAAGCGAACTGTAAGACGAGGGCACCTTTACCATGTCCCCGAAGGTGGCCACTATAACGCCATGAACATGCGAGATCTCGATTGCCCGGTCCAGGTAGTCGTTCGGCGTCACGCATACGGGGCATCCGGGACCGTCGATCAGGGAAAGCTTTTCTGGGAATAGTCCCCGCACACCGGTGCGGAAGAATTCCGTGGTGTGCGTGCCGCAGACCTCCATGATGCGCAGTTCCCGCTCCAGTCGGAGGGAACGAAGGGCGCCGGCCTGTGATTTTATGCCATCATCATCCATCTTTCAAATGTTCCCTTGCCACCGCTATCTGGCCGAGCGCGATACAGCCGTCGTTAAATGGTATTTTTTTCGGAAGATGGATGTCAAACCGTTTTTCCCGAAGGCCGTCCAGCATAAGGCCGAGCAGCAGCCTGTTCTGAAAGGCCCCCCCCGAAAGCGCCACGCGGTTTGGCCCCCCTTCCGACCTAATTCGCACAGCGATTTCCACCGAGGTCTTCGCTATCGCGGCGTGGAACGCATAGGCCGCGGCTTCTACACCGGCGCCCCCGCGGAAGAGGGACATGACCCGCTCCACAAGCGCCTTTGTGGAGATCACGGCCGGAGCGTCCCCCGTAAGCGGGACTGACCAGCCGTCCTCACGCCAATAGGCCGC